>Ga0193716_1000050_pt1 | contig 66711 bp, 60 predicted proteins | sample U2c1metaG_FD_145901 | JGI IMG/M metagenome (GOLD analysis project Ga0193716, IMG submission 145901) | Soil microbial communities from a riparian zone of the East river system, Colorado, United States - U2c1 | ecosystem: Environmental > Terrestrial > Soil > Riparian zone | place: USA: East River...
TTGGCGCCCACTCCTTGCACAGACATGGATATGTTGCCTCCGGTTGCTGTTACCGAGAAATCCCACCCGGTCGGAAGGATACCTGGGGATGAGCTGCCTACATTGGTAACCGTACCCGTATTGGCGGTGATGCCGAGAAGGGGGGTCGAGCTGGAAAACGCATTATTAAATGTCGTCGTGCCTATAACAGGAGCGGTTGCTGCCAGTCTTTGGGCGGACAAAAGAAAAAGGACAACGATATACGTATAAATAAGGATTTTGCCAGTGTTGGCTTGCGGACGTATACCGGCATATTGGTCCATTTTTTCGTTATTGAGTTTTAGGAAAGTATAGTAAATAGATATGCCATCGGAGCTTTGAGGTCCGTTAATACTAATGGTCGTGAATGAAAAGAATAGAATACGGATGCGAAGGTTGCCAAAGCCGGGTCAGGCTTATGCAAACAGGCTGCTAAGGAGAGCGATGATTACTACAAATAAGCGTGCTAGAAGATTTCTATTAAACTTTGCCTTCTATAGGGAACAGGAAGTGTATATGGGTGAGAGTTAGTGTCCTTACTAAAGATAGGAAATTTTTGATGTCGTGCTAATTAATTTTCGGTCACATATTATATGCACCATAGTACGCTGCACCCTGGAGGGCCATCTTGTCGTTCAGCACTACATGCACAGGTACTCTGTCGGAGAGATCGTGCATGCGGCCATTGTTGTCAAAATTTTTTCCCCAGCTGTCGGTCTGCAGGAGCGGTAAGATCTTTGGCGGTATGCCACCTGCCAGGAACAGGCCGCCGGTGGCCATGAGCTTCAGTACAAGGCTGGAGGACTCTGTAGCCAGGAAGCGGACAAATAATTCCATCGTTTCAGCGCAGATCAGGTCTTCGTGTTTCAGCGCAGCCTGGCTGATGACGGCAGCGGGATCTTCTTCTTTCAGCTTTTGGGACAACCATTCGGGTATGGGTTCGTTGCGGCCTTCGGTGAGAAAACGAAAAATATTTTTGATGCCCATACCGGACACTACACGTTCCCAGCTGACATGGCCGAATTGTTTTTGCAGGAAATAAAATAATTCCACGTCTATTGGTGTCCGTGGTGCGAAGTCGCTGTGGCCGCCTTCTGTGGCAAAAGGGTGATAGCGTTGACCATCCCAGTATAAGCCGGCTTCGCCAAGACCTGTACCCGGTGCAAGGATGGCGATGTTGCCTTTGGCGTTGGCGTCACCGGTAGCCAGGGTTGCCAGCTCTTCTTTGCCGAGCCCTGCCAGTCCATAGGCTGTTGCCTCGAGGTCATTGATAAAACAGACTGGAACCTTCATCTCCCGGCTCATCACCCCGCTGTCCAGTTGCCAGGGCAGATTGGTGAGCTTGCTCTTCCCGTTGACGACGGGGCCTGCTACGGCCGCAGAGATCCGGTCTGGAACTTTGCCGCCGGTAAAGTCGTGGATAATATCGGAGAGGGATGCGTGGTCCTTAGAGACATATCTTTTCTGCTGTAATGAATTAAGTCCGGTACCATCGGCGCGGTACAGGGCGACATTGGTCTTTGTGCCACCGATGTCGGCGGCAAGGATCGTAATTTCCTTTTGTAATTGTCCAGGCTCTTGTTTAAATGCTATAGATACTATCGGTTGTGCTGCCATGCTAAATGTAATTGAGATGCGACGATCCTCAAAGTTACATGTTGCGTCGATATTGACCGCCAACTTCGTATAAAGCATTGGTAATTTCCCCCAGCGTGCAATATTTAACTGTCTCCATGAGCTCTTCAAAGAGATTGCCATTATTTACCGCGACCGCCTTCAGGTCTTGCAGCTTTTTGGTATTCCGGCTGGCGTGCCGCTGTCTGAAAGTCTGCAGATTGGCGATCTGCTGGTCTTTTTCTTCCGTGGTGCTCCGGATCACCTCGCCCGGCAGGATTGTGGGCGAGCCCTTTTTGTCGAGGAAGGTATTGACCCCAATGATGGGTAATTCCCCGCTGTGTTTGAGGCTTTCATAATAAAGGCTCTCCTCCTGGATCTTGTTCCGCTGGTACATTCTCTCCATGGCTCCCAATACGCCTCCACGGTCCGTGAGTCGGTCGAATTCAGCCAGGACGGCTTCTTCCACCAGGTCGGTGAGCTCTTCCACCGCAAAACTACCCTGGATAAAGTTTTCCGTACGGGCGCTGCCCAACTCCCGGTTGATGATCAGCTGGATGGCCATGGCCCGGCGTACGCTTTCTTCCGTAGGCGTCGTTATCGCCTCATCGTAGGCATTGGTATGCAGCGAGTTGCAATTGTCATAGATGGCATAGAGGGCTTGTAAGGTGGTGCGGATATCGTTGAAGTCTATCTCTTGGGCATGGAGGCTTCGGCCGCTGGTCTGGATATGATATTTTAGTTTTTGGGACCGGCTGTTGCCTTTATAAACCTGTTTGATCGTTTTTGCCCAGATGCGTCTTGCCACACGGCCGATAACGCAGTATTCGGGGTCCATCCCATTGCTGAAGAAAAAGGAAAGATTGGGTGCAAAGTCGTCGATAGCCATGCCCCGGCTCAGATAATATTCCACATAGGTAAAGCCGTTGGCCAGGGTGAAAGCCAGTTGGGTGATGGGGTTGGCGCCGGCCTCTGCGATATGATAACCGCTGATGGACACGCTATAGAAGTTGCGGACCTGTTTGCTGATAAAGTAAGCCTGAACGTCGCCCATTAAACGAAGTGCGAACTCGGTGCTGAAGATGCAGGTGTTCTGTGCCTGATCTTCTTTTAGTATATCGGCTTGTACAGTCCCTCTTACCTGTGAAAGGGCTTCAGCTTTTATCTTTTCGTATATGTCTGCGGGCAGGACCTCGTCTCCGCTGAGTCCGAGGAGGGCCAGGCCCAGGCCATTGTTGCCTTCGGGCAGGACGCCGGGGGATGCGGGGTTGTTATAAATGGCTTTGGCAAGAGGGGGGGTCCCATTGGCGGCCAGCCACTTCTCGCAGAGCTGGTCGATGGCGGCATTCATGAAAAAGGCGAGTAGTATGGGTGCAGGTCCATTGATCGTCATGCTCACTGAGGTCCTGGGGTCGCAGAGGTCAAAACCGCTGTATAATTTTTTGGCGTCATCTACTGTGGCGATGCTGACACCTGCATTGCCGATCTTGCCATAGATATCCGGCCGGTAATCGGGGTCTTCGCCGTACAGGGTCACCGAGTCGAAGGCCGTACTCAGCCGCTTGGCGGGCTGGCCCGAGGAAACGTAATGGAATCTTTTGTTGGTACGTTCCGGGCCGCCTTCGCCCGCGAACATGCGGGTAGGATCTTCTTCTGCTCTTTTCAGGGGAAAGACGCCGGCGGTGTAGGGAAATTTGCCGGGAAAGTTCTCCTGAAGGCGCCAGCGAAGGATGTCTCCCCAATCCTTGTATCGCGGCACGCTGATGCGGGGGATATTCGTTCCCGAAAGCGATGTGATATATAGCGGCTGCCGGATCTCCTGGCCCCGGACGTCATAGTTGAAGGTCTCCTGCTGATAGCGGGCTCTGGTGGCGGGCCATTCTTCGATAAGCTTCTTGCACACGGGGAAAAGCAGCTGTTCTACCCTTTTCTTTTGTTCTTCCAGTACTGGTCTTGCGGCGGAATTAGCCGCTAGGTCCCGGAGGACTCCTTCTAACTGGTACAGTTTCGTGGCGATGGCCGCCTGGTCGTCGGTGCTCTGATTGTAATCCCGGATAGCCGAGCTGATCTCCGACAGGTAGCGTACCCGCGCGGGAGGCATGATCTGAGATTGGGTCGTGGTATCCTTTGTATGTGCGTGCAGGGTGAGGTCTCCGTAGTGCACCCCGGTCTTTTTCCCGATGGTGGTGATTAGCTTTTCAAAGAGCTCGTTGACACCGGCGTCATTGAACTGGGCGGCGATGGTGCCTACAATGGGCAGTTCGCCGTCCTTGGCCGTCCATAATCCATGATTACGTTTGTACTGCTTCCGGATGTCATGCAGGGCGTCCAGTGCCCCGGCCTTATCGAACTTATTCAACACGACGAGGTCGGCATAATCCAGCATATTGATCTTTTCGAGCTGCGAGGCGGCCCCATATTCCGGGGTCATTACGTAGACGCTAATGTCGGCGTGGTCGAGTATGGAGGCGTCGCTTTGTCCTACACCTGCCGACTCGAGCACGACGAGGTCGTAGCCAGCGTTCTTACAGATGTCGATAGCTTCCTGTACATGTGCGCTGAGGGCTCTGTCGCTGTCGCGTGTGGCCAGGCTGCGCATATAGGCGCGGGGGCTGGAGATGGCGTTCATCCGGATGCGATCGCCCAGGAGGGCGCCGCCGGTCTTTTTCTTGGAGGGATCGACAGAGATGACGGCGAGTGTCTTATCCGGGAAGTTGTTCAGATAGCGGCGGACGAGCTCGTCTGTCACGGAGGATTTGCCGGCGCCGCCGGTGCCTGTGATGCCGACGACGGGGATGGTTTGCGCGGGCGCGGTTGAGGCGCCGGGTATAGGCGCGGCACCATTCTCGGCATTCGAGATCGCCCTCGCGATCTTACGGATATCTTTCCATTCTCCTAATTTCATTTCGCCTTTGATGTTGGCGGGGTTTCCGTTCAGGGAAAAGTCACACTGGCGGATCACGTCTTCGATCATCCCTTCCAATCCCATCTTCCGGCCATCATCCGGGGAATAGATGCGGGTGATGCCGTACTGGTGTAATTCTTCGATCTCCTGTGGGAGGATGGTACCGCCTCCGCCTCCGAAGAGCCGGATATGTCCGCAGCCGTTGTCGTTCAGCAGGTCCTTCATATACTTGAAGAATTCGAGATGGCCACCCTGGTAGGAGGTGATGGCGATACCCTGCACGTCCTCTTCGATTGCACATTCCACAATTTCGGCTACTGACCGGTTATGTCCCAGGTGAATGATCTCGGCTCCTTTTGACTGGAGAATGCGCCGCATGATGTTGATCGCCGCATCGTGCCCGTCGAAGAGGGCTGCCGCTGTAACAAGCCGGACTTTATGAACAGGAGTGTAACTCATATATTATAATCGTTTGGCAAACAGGGCAAAATTAATCAAAAAACTAATGATCGTTAGTTAGTTTTTGGATCGAAGAATCGATGTAGAAGGAAATTGGTTCAGGAATCTTTACCTTCGTCGGAATATGTTAAAGAAAACAGTCAAACCCGCGAATAAGAAGTCTGCGTCCCCCAAAAAGAAATCAGCCTCCCCGGCGAAGAAGTCTGCGCCCCTTAAAAAGAAATCAGCCTCCCCGGCGAAGAAATCTGTAAAAAAGGCGGCGCCGGTCAAAAAAAATGAAAAGCCCGTCAAGTTCAGGCTCGATATGTTGTTTACGGACCCTCTGAAACAAGCTGCAAAGGCTTCCGCCCGGAAGATGATGAAATAGTCGCAGTACAGCCATTTTTTAAAAAAATTGGAATGTAATTTCCCTAATTTTGTTTAGGGACCGACTGCATTATTCATCTTAAAACACATCTTGTATGACGCAGGAAGCAATTCAACAACAAATTGAAGCCATTCGTAAGGCATCCGCCGATGCAGCAAAATCTCCGGAAACAGCCCGTAAATTCTTGGTTGATGCTGGTATTATTAAAGAATCCAGGAAAAAAGAAATTAAGGAACCGGAAAAGAAAAAATAACAATTGGCTTTCCATCAACCGTATCAAATAATTGGTTTTCATAGTTGTGATAGAGAAGTTGGGCTAAAAATGGTCAGCGGAAAAGATCAACTAAAACCTAGTTATAATCCTTGGGACTGGCTTGGCCCTGGGGTTTATTTTTGGGAAGAGAATCCATATAAGGCACTACAATACGCAGAAAAATGTGCCAATAAAAAGCAGAAATTCAGTGGAGAAATACTTACTCCTCTGGTAATTGGAGCAATAATCGAACTCCGAAATTGTCTGAATCTGGTAGAGCCCAACTCAATAAATATTGTCAAAGAGGCATATTCTAATCTCAAAAGGAGGATGGAACAAGCTGGTGAAACCTTGCCAGAAAACAAAAAGGCTAATCGGGAAAGAGACTGCGCTGTTATTAAGTACGTCCCTCCTACACAAAAATAGAAGCGCTTACTAAATGCCCTTTTGAAAGCGGACGCGGAGCTCCTGCGAAAAAAAATCGTTGGATATCCAAAAAATCACTAATTTGTCATCACTTGAAACGTCTTGCTGCTATATTGCTTATGGGAATTCTCCTCTTCAACTGGTATGGATACCAGCTGGTAAGCAACTACATGCAGGAGCGTGCCGACCGGCGGCTGGAGGCAAGTCTCGACAAAAGGGACTACGACGAAAACCAGCTTCTTTCTATCAAGGTTCCCGTTACTTCGCTGTCTTATTATAACAGTTCGGCCAATTTTGAAAGGGTCGACGGTCAGGTAGACATCGGGGGTGTACAATACAAGTATGTGGAACGCCGCATTTTCAAGGATTCAATAGAATATCGCTGTATCCCCAACCAGATGGCCATGAATCTGAAGAGTGCGAGGGAGACCTTTTTCCAGCTGGTGAATGATCTTTCGCACAATGGTCAGGAGAAAAAGACTCCTCACTCAACTCAATACAAGAGTTCGCAGGACTATTGCGAAACTCAAATGGAAACTTTTTTGCCACATACCGCAATAGTGCCAGCCCCGCAAATGGGTATCCCGGTCACTGCTGCTCTTCTCTCCCGTTATACTCCCACTGCTGAAATGCCGCCCGATCAGGCAGCTGCCTAAGGGCTAAGTTAGCCGATCGCCTACGTTGGCGATTAGTAGAACGCGTATTCTCCGACCGGTGGTAAAAACCGGTCATTCAGTAGCTTTCAAAAGACATATGATGAAGGATCTCGGCGGTAGCAGACTTACAGAGTCCGCTCACAGGATGCACTATATTCTGCGTATAGCATCAGCTATGTGTTTTATCGGCCACGGTGTATTTGGTATCATTACCAAACCCATCTGGTGTAATTATTTTGCCGTAGTCGGCATCAGTCATGACACGGCTTATACGCTCATGCCGGTTGTGGGTACAGTGGACATAACCATGGGCCTTATCCTGCTTTTTTATCCTATCCGGGCTGTCCCCGCCTGGCTCGTTGTCTGGGGGATCGCAACAGCGTCGATGCGTCCTCTCTCCGGCGAGCCCTTTGCCGAGATGATCGAACGCGCCGGCAACTATGGCGTTCCGCTGGCGCTGCTTTTGTTGGCAGGCACGGGCATGTCAAGAGCACGCTTCTGGTTCTCCCGTCTCGATCCCAATCCTCAGCCCGATGCCCGGACTTTTTCGCGGGTCGCCCTTTGCCTGCGGATAGTGGTCTTCCTGCTTCTGCTGGGTCATGGCTGGCTCAATCTTATCGAAAAGAAAGGGATGCTTCAACAGTATACCAATCTCGGTTTTTCGAACCCGGCCGACACGGCGCTTGTCGTGGGTCTTTTTGAAATATTGGCGGCGTTGGCTATCCTTATCCGGCCCGTGCGGCCACTGCTGATCGCACTGTTCATCTGGAAAATGGGGACGGAGCTTTTTTATCCGAAATACGAAGTATTTGAATGGATAGAACGGGGCGGAAGCTATGGAGCTCTGCTGGCCCTTTATTTTGCCCTTGGAAAAAATAGTATTCAGGTAACCTTCAAACTAAAAAAAATGAGAAAGATCGTATTTGCAATTTTACTTCTGACCGGAACAATAGGATATAACAAACTGGCTGCACAGGGCTGCGTCGCGATCCGCAGTACGGGCGGATTCTGTTCAGCCGGAGAGCATCAGGCAGACACAATAAACAAATGGCAGTTCACAGTGAATAACCGCTATTATAAATCTTTCCGGCATTATGTCGGAACAAAAGAGCAGACACAGCGCCAGACGCTGGGCAACGAAGTGATCAATCATGCTTATACGATGGACCTAGCCATTTACCGCCAGCTGAATTCCCGGTGGAGCCTCATGCTTGACCTTCCCATCAACGCCAATGCCAGATCCCAGACCTATACGCAAAAAGGCACGCTTTACCGTTTTAGCACGCATTCCTTTGGCAATGGCGATCTGCGGTTTGCCGTCTATAACTGGCTGATCGATCCGGTAAAAATGCCAAAGGGAAATATTCAGGTTGGTCTGGGGATCAAATTCCCTACCGGCGCATACAATTACCAGGATTATTTTAAGACCAGCGATAGCACAAAAACTTTTGGACCCGTCGATCAATCGATCCAATTGGGTGATGGCGGCACCGGCTTTACAACGGAAGTCAACGCTTTTTATAATTTCTCGAAGACGGTTGGCGTATATGGCAATTTTTATTACCTGTTTAATCCCAGGGACCAGAATGGCGTTTCGAATGCGCGTGGAGGCACACCTTCCGCGTCTTCCGTCGCCAATGGCAGCAGTGTCATGAGCGTTCCTGATCAGCTGATGGCGAGGGTCGGCGTCAACCTACAGTTCAATCATCTTACCGTCTCTGCCGGCGTAAGGGATGAATGTCTGCCTTCACGCGACCTCATCGGATCGAGCAATGGCTTCAGAAGGCCAGGTTATATTATCTCGGCAGAGCCTGGAATTACTTATGCTTTCTCAAAGGTCTCAATCTATTCATTTGTTCCTATAGCGCTGGTCCGCAATCGTACCCAGAGCGTACCGGACAAGATCACAACCGGGTTGACGGGTGTCTATACACAAGGAGATGCTGCCTTTGCGGACTATGTGGTTAATATAGGCATGAATATCCGGTTCTAATGTTGCCGAATCATCACTAACTACAACCAAAATGCTTATGACCAGATTACTGAATTTACCAAGGCTCGCCTTTACTGTTGCTGCGGTTTTGCTTTTCCTGCAGCCTCAAACACTAAGGGCACAAACGGATGAAGACGCCATTATGATGACCAAAAACAATTTTTGTGTCGGCGGCACTTACAGCTATAGCAGCTGGGACCATTACTGGGAAGGCAAATTCAAACGCAATAACCAGAACCTGGGTACCGTAAAGACACAAATGACCGGCCTGATGGGCACCTATGGCATCACAGGCAAGCTGAATGTCCTTGTGAACGCCCCTTATGTCTGGACAAATGCTTCAGCCGGGACATTACATGGCCAGCATGGCATCCAGGACCTCAGTGCCTGGATCAAATGGATGCCCATCGAACAACAGGTCGGGAAGGGGGTTCTGTCGGTATATACGCTGGCAGGCGGCTCTATACCGCTCACCAATTATATCGCTGACTTTCTGCCGCTGTCTATTGGCTTACACAGCCGGACGGCATCAGGGCGTCTCATGTTCGACTATCAGCTGGGGAAATTCTTTGCTACGGCTTCGGGTACTTATACCTGGCGCAGTGACATCACTATCGACCGGAACTCGTACTATACTACTTCCCTGCACCTGACCAATAACGTGGACATGCCCAACCTGCTTTCCTTTCATTTCAGGACGGGCTATCGCAGCGACCGCTGGATCATTGAAGCAATACTGGCCAACATGACCACGCAGGGTGGCTTTGACATCCGTAAGAACGATATGCCTTTCCCAAGCAATAAGATGGATGCCACCATGGTTGGCGCCCATTTCAAATACAACTTCACTATGGTGGATGGTCTTTCTCTTACCGGAGGCGGTAATTATACGGTAGCCGGCAGGAATGTCGGGCAATCGAAGGCTTTTGACATCGGGGTCTTTTACATCCTGGATTTTTCCCATAAGAAGACCGGAAGTAAGAACCAAAATCAAACCAAAACCGCTCCATCCACTCCTAAAACGAAGTAATTATGCAACGAATAATTTTTCTCGCTCTGATAACATTATTGGCAACCACTGCCTGTAATAAAAATATTTCCGACAGGACTGCGAGTCTGCCGTCCCTGCAGCCCGCTAACCAGGATCTGAATGCCGGCAGCTGGAAGCTTATTTTTCTTTCCCGCCCGGATAGCTTTGCTGTGGCTACTCCTGCGGCGACCACCTCTCCGTTGTACGTAGCTGACCTCAACGAGATCAAGGCTTACCAGGCCAATCTCAGCAGCGACCAGGCAAGCAAAATAAAATACTGGAGCGCCGGCGGAGTACTACGCTGGAATGAGATCATGCGGAGCCTGATGTCAAAATACAACCTGCCGCCTTATCAGAATCCGGATGGTACTTATCCCATTCCTAATGCTGCCAACCCCTTTGCCTATCCGCTGTTCCCATTTACCAATCCGCCATATGCCGCCCGGGCTTATGGATATGTCAGCGCTGCTCAATACGATGCGCTGGTGGCCTGCTGGTCTTATAAGAACAAATTTAAACGCCCGGCACCTTATCTGGTGGATTCTACGGTAAAGGCGCTGGCAGGAAAGAGCACTCTTCCGTCCTATCCGTCCGAAGGCGCTGTGCTTGCCGGTGTCACCGCCGAATTGATGCAGCTGTTCTTCCCCGGTGAGATTGCCAATATCCAGCAGAAGCTGGAAGAGAAGGAGCTGAGTCTCATTGCATCGGGTGCGGCTACCCGCAGTGATGTGACAGCCGGAGAAGCATTGGGCCGCCAGATTGCGGAGGTCTTTATCGCCCGCGGAAGGGGTGACAATGCGGGCAAGGCTGTCGGCACTCCCACCGACTGGAATAATTTTATCACCTCTACACAGGCGAAGAGCCAGATACCGTGGTTCAGTCTCGAAACGCCGGCAAGACCGCCCATGCTGCCTCTTTTTGGAAAGGTAAAAGGCTTTTTGTGCGACTCTGCGACGATCGTCTCGTTGCGTCCCGGTCCTCCGCCTTCCACGAGCAGTGATGAGATGAAACAGGAAACTCTCGATGCGTATAATACGATTAAAAATCCCAGCCGCGAACAGATGCGTATCGTGCAATTCTGGGCTGACGGGGTAGGGACCTATACCCCTCCCGGTCACTGGAATGCCATTGCCGCCGAAGACTTCATCACAAAGAACTTCAGCGAGGTCAGGTGGGCGCGAAATATGGCCTTGCTGAATATGGCGGAAATGGATGCAGCCATATCCTGCTGGGATATCAAATACTTTTATTTCAATCCAAGGCCTTCGCAGATGGACCCGAGGATCAAGACATTGACGGGAGTGCCGAATTTCCCTTCGTATGTTTCGGGGCACTCGATGTTCAGTTTTGCTGCGTCTACCGTCCTTGGACATATCCTTCCGGAAAGAGCGGATGCGTACACCGCGATGGCGCAGGAGGCGGCTAATTCGAGGGTCTATGCCGGTATCCACTACGTCATCGACTGTACGGTGGGCAAGACGGTGGCACAGAACATAGGTAATTTAGCCATTCAGAGAGCGAAAATTGACGGAGCGGAGTAAAAAAACTAATTAGGAATTTTTTCTTGGTTATAAGCAAAAGCAAGCAAAAACCCTGCGATTCTTCGCGGGGTTTATTTTTAGAAGTGGATAGCGGCAGATTCATTATTTTTATACTACATATATACTATACGTTTATGAAGAGATCTGCTGGTTTTTTGCTGCTTATAGTCAGCTCCTTCCTTTCATTCGGACAAGCCCTGGTCACTACTCCTCCCGACAAGATCTATGGAAAATTATTTGTGGACGTACAAATGAACCGGGTTTTTTCAGACGGCAAGACATTTGTCGACTGTATCCCCAAACGGAAGCCCGCGGAGATCGTCGCGGACTATGAGACGGCAAAGGCAGCTCCGGGATTCGACCTGAAGAAGTTCGTGCTGGATAATTTCGATGTGCCGACGGCTCCCACGGACTCCTACAAGACCAACACTTCAGAAGATGTGACTGTGCATATCCGGAACCTGTGGTCCGTGCTGAAGCGGACCCCCGACAAAACAGTGGAAGGGAGCTCCCTGCTTCCACTGCCCTATCCCTATATCGTGCCGGGCGGCCGGTTCCGGGAAGTATACTACTGGGATTCTTATTTTACCATGCTTGGATTGAAGGAAAGCGGTGAAATAGAGATGATAGATAACATGGTAAAGAACTTTTCCTACCTGATAGAAAATTATGGACATATCCCCAACGGCAACCGGACTTATTATCTCGGCCGTTCGCAGCCACCGTTCTTCTCTGTGATGGTCGCCCTGCTCGCGGAAGCAAAGGGCGACAGTGTCTTCCAGGAATTCCTGCCTGCCATGGAAAAGGAATACCAGTTCTGGATGGATGGCAGCGACAAGCTTAAGCCGGGCCAGGGTTATCGGCGTGTTGTCAAGCTGAAGGATGGATCGATCCTCAACCGTTACTGGGATGACGCCACCGTGCCGCGGCAGGAAAGCTGGCGGGAAGATGTGCTTACGGCACAAAAATCCGGCAGGGACAAACAGGAGATGTACGAGCATCTGCGGGCAGCGGCTGAAAGCGGCATCGACTTTAGCAGCAGGTGGTTTGGGGATGGGAGGAACCTGGTGACGATACGTACGAGTGACATGGTGCCTCCTGACCTTAACGCCCTGCTTTACCACCTGGAATGGGCCATCTCCAAAGCAAAGCTGATGAATAAGGATAGCTCGGCGGCCGAATACCGGCGCAAGGCCATCCGGCGGGGCGAGCTCATCGACAAATATTGCTGGAATAAGGCCCGCAACTTTTATACGGACTACAATTTCAAAACACATAAACAAAGCAACAATATCAATCCCGGCGGAATGTATCCGTTTTGTTTTATCAATGAACACCCGGATTATTCGAGCTTCCTAGGCCAGAAAGTGGCCGCTGTCATCCGGGCAAAATTATTGAAGCCCGGCGGGATAGTTACAAGTGAATTCAATACCGGCGAACAATGGGATGCGCCAAATGGCTGGGCGCCTCTCGAATGGATGACCATCTGGGGGCTGGACCGCTGTGGTCAGAAGGACCTGGCGGCGGATATTGCGGCGCGCTGGGTAAAGCTGAACAAAAAAGTGTACAAAGAGACCGGTAAGCTGATGGAAAAATACAATGTTGTCGACATCAACCAGGAGGCCGGTGGAGGGGAATATGGGGGCCAGGACGGTTTTGGGTGGACCAATGGGGTTTTGCTGAAGTTGATCCGGAAATATAATCTTCCAAAGGAGTAACCCTTACCTTTGCGCAAAATTTCGTCAAATGTCCAAGTCCCTTTTTGCCCTTTTCCTGGTTCCTTTTTTCTTTGTCGCCTGTTCGCCCAACAATGTGACTATCGACAGCAGCCTTCAGCGATATTTTGATTCGGCGGGAGTAAAGGGCTCTTTTGGCTTTTTTGACAATGGGCAAGGTCGTTTTACCATTTGTAATTTGCCACGGTATCGGGACAGTGCGTATCAGCCTGCTTCGACATTTGATATTGTGCAGTCGCTGGTCGCGCTGCAAACCGGGGCGCTGGCAGATACTTCGGCCAGGATCCCTGGTTCAATATGGGCAATGATGAATAATGCCGATACGAACAAACTGCCTTCGCCAATATTAACACTCCAGGGTGCCTTTCAAAATGTCGACAATGCCGGTATCATTGGCTTCAGAGCCATATCCGGGCTGCTTGGAAAGGATAGCCTGAAAAAATGGATCGACACGCTGCACTACGGAAACAGGGATATGGGTGGGCCAACTGGGCCGATCGACAGCTTTTGGCTGAACAATCACCTGAAAATCACATCGGACGAACAGCTTGGACTTATAAAAAGACTCTATTTCGACCAGCTGCCCTTCTTTAACCGCCCCCAGAAGCTGGTTCGTGGTATGATGCCTATAGAGAGCAATTCCGTTTACCGCCTGGCGTATAAGACAGGTCAGGGTATAAAAGAGGACGGCCATGCTATCGGCTGGGTACTGGGTTGGGTGGAAGAGAATAAACACCCCTATTTCTTCGTTGTGAATCTGGAATCGGAGGATACGAAAAAAGACTTGTCTGCCATTGGTTTACATATTGTTAAAAGCATTTTAATGCCGATGGGGTTTTTTGACGGGAAGAAGTAATTGGCTTTCTTTTTGCAACCCTTATTGGCTATCTTGCACAAAGCTGTGAACTACCGAATCGAACATATTGAATTTCTCATTGGCCTGGTTGCGCTGCCCTTACTGGTGGCGCTGCTCGTTTTCCTGCTTCGCTGGAAGAAGAAGACTACGGCCCGCATCGGTGACCCTGCCCTGGTGCAGCAACTCATCAGTAATTTCTCTCCGATAAGATTTATGACAAAAGCGGTGGTGGCCCTGGTCGCCTTGCTGCTGCTTGTGCTGGGGGCTGCCAATTTCCAGAGGCCGGGCGCCATGGAAAATGTCCAGCGGAAGGGAGTGGATGTGATGCTTGTGCTGGATGTAAGCAAGAGTATGCTGGCGCGGGATATTAGGCCTTCGCGTCTCGATCGGGCAAAACAGCTGCTGCTCCGGCTGACAGAAAAGCTGGACAACGACAGGATAGGTCTGATCCTTTTCGCGGGCCGGTCCTATCTGCAAATGCCGCTGACTACCGACCATGGAGCTGCCCGAATGTATATCCAGCAGGCCAATCCCGATGTCGTTCCCACACAGGGCACGGTCATAGGAGAGGCATTGAAGATGGCGAATACCGCTTTTAACTCTAAGGAAAGAAAATACAAATCCATCGTGCTGCTTTCGGACGGAGAAGATCATGATCCCGAAGCCCAGGAAATTGCCAAACAGCTGGCACAAAACGGCGTTATGATCAATACCGTCGGCATCGGTTCGCCCGAGGGCTCTCCTATCGTAGACCCTGTGACGGGTGAACTAAAAAAGGACGAGCAGGGGACGACGGTGTTGTCGAGGCTGAATGAGCCAGCGCTACAGCAGCTGTCGAATATCACGAACGGGCAATACATTCGGCTGGACAATATCGATGACGCCCTCATTACGATGACGCAGCAGCTTGAGGGCGCCGAAAAGAAAGCTATGAGTGACGCAGAGTTCATAGACTATAAAAGTTACTTCCAGTGGTTTATAGCGGCGGCTTTAATTTTATTGCTGGCGGATCTTTTTTTTGCGGAGCGTCATCGCCCGAAAAGATCGCGGCCCGCAGCTTTCCCTGTTCAGGTATTGCTGTTTGTGATAGCGGGTATGGCTGCTGTTCTGCCGGCAGAAGCACAAAGCGGGAATCCGCAAATCCGAAGTGGCAACCGGTATTATAAAAAGAAGCAGATCGACCAGTCTTTGAAGGAATATCAGTCGGCCGTTCAAAAGGCGCCGGAAAATCCTACTGCCAATTACAACCTGGGCAATGCCCAGTTCAGGAAAAATAATTTTGACGAAGCTGCGAAGTCTTATGATGCTGCCGCGGCCCACAGCACTGACAAAGTCGTACAGGAAAAAGGTCAGTACAACAAAGGGGTGGCGATGATCAAACAAAAGAAACTCCAGGAAGGCATTGACGCCTGGAAGTCTGCGTTGAAGCTGGATGCTTCGGATGCCGACGCCCGGGAAAACCTGGAAAAGGCGTTGATGGAAATGAAGAAACAACAGCAGCAGCAACAGCAACAAAAGAAAGACCAGGAAAAAGATAAGAAAGACCAGAAGGATAAAAAAGACGAGAAAAAGGACGAGAAGCAGCAAGAGCCAAAGCCACAACCCAGCCGGTTGAACAAACAGCAGGTGGAACAATTGCTGAAGGCGCTGCAGCAGAAAGAGAATGATTTACAGAACAAGCTCAATCAGAACAAAGTAAAGGCCCCCAACCAGCCGGAAAAGGATTGGTAGATTATGCAATTATATTCTAACTCCCTGACAAAATATTCGAGGCTTAAAACCCTCGAAGTAAATATAGGTGATCTTCGTCTTGGCAACTACCATCCTATCCGGGTGCAAACGATGACCACGACTGATACCATGGATACACTGGCCACTGTGGAGCAATCCATCCGTTGTATCGAAGCGGGCGCCGAGCTGGTGCGTATTACTGCGCCGAGCAAGAATGAAGCTGAAAATCTCCTGAACATAAAAAACGAGCTCCATCGCAGGGGATATAAGACCCCGCTGGTGGCGGACATCCACTTTACGCCCAATGCCGCGGAAATTGCCGCCCGCATCGTAGAGAAAGTGCGGGTAAATCCCGGCAACTATGTCGACAAAAAGAAATTCGAGCTTATAGAATATACGGATGCGGAATATATCGAAGAGATCGATCGTATCCGCCAGCGTTTCACTCCTTTGGTGAAGATCTGCAAGGAATACGGCACGGCGATGCGTATCGGCACCAATCATGGCTCGCTGAGTGATCGGATCATGAGCCGATATGGAGATACTCCTATGGGTATGGTTGAAAGCGCGATGGAGTTTCTGCGAGTGGCCCGGGCCGAGAGTTATCACAATATCGTTCTCAGCATGAAATCCAGCAATCCACAGGTGATGGTACAGGCGTATCGATTACTGATCCGGCAGATGGAAGACGAGTTCGGCGTCATTTATCCTTTACACCTGGGTGTGACGGAAGCGGGGGATGGCGAAGATGGCCGTATCAAATCAGCTATAGGCATTGGCTCATTGCTCGAGGATGGTATAGGGGATACGATCCGGGTGTCTTTAACAGAGGATCCGGAATTCGAGATCCCGGTGTGTAAAGACCTGGTAAGAAGATACCAGGACAGGGCCGCTGCCAGCGAAATACCTGCGATCCTAAGAGTTCCATATTCTCCGTTTGAATACAAACGCAGGGTTTCCCGCTCGCTGCCCGGTATTGGCGGCCAGCACGTGCCTGTGGTTATGGCCGACTTTATGCAGGCTGCCACGATCACCAGAGCAGACCTTAGCGCTATTGGCTATAGTTATGATGCAGCCAGTGACAAGTGGAATATCGGTGATGCGGCTGCAGACTATATCTATACAGGGAAAAAGGCAATTGACTTTGATCTGCCCGGCACCCTCAAACCTGTTTGTGACTATGCGAACTGGCTGGAGGTCGACGACCAGGTAAAATATGTCCCGCTGTTCCAGGGAATGGAATATGATCCTTCCGGCGAGCGTTCGGATACCCAGAATTTTATTTCGGTAGATGCAGCTGATGAAGGGTCACTGGACCTGGCTGAGTCGTTGAAAGATGACGCTACCGTCATCCTCTGTGTCTGGTCCTCTCATCCGTATGCCATGCTCTCCGTGCGGCGATTCGTGATGGAGCTAATGATCAGGGACATCCGCAGTCCATTGATCCTGGCCGTTGAGAGCAGCGATACGAGCATCGACGAGCAGCTGATCCATTTCTCTACTGAAGCCGGGGCTTTATTGCTGGAAGGCATGGGGGATGGGGTATGGCTGATGAATGACCCGAAGAAAATTGTCAATGCCCGGGTTAGCGGGCGTACCTATCTGGAAACAAAAAGCAACCATCAGTTCCTTAACAATACTTCTTTCTCCATCCTTCAGGCTACCCGCACGCGGATCTCCCGGACAGAATACATTTCCTGCCCTTCCTGTGGCAGAACGCTGTTCGATCTCCAGGAGACAACAGCCAGGATCCGTGCAGTGACCCATCACCTGAAAGGCGTTAAGATAGCCATTATGGGATGTATCGTCAACGGCCCCGGCGAAATGGCTGATGCGGACTTTGGCTATGTTGGCAGCGGCCCGGGAAAGATCACGCTGTATAAAGGAAAAGAAGTGGTAAAAAGAGGGGTAGATAGTGCAATTGCTGTTGAGGAATTGATCCTTTTGCTAAAGGAAAGCGAGGTTTGGATCGATCCTGTTCCTGTTTCTGTTGTCAATTAAAGCTTTTTGCCGGTGAATCGCATCGATAGACTTCATGCCATCCTCACCCACCTGCAGAGCAAGAAAAAAGTGACGGCGCAAGAGATGGCCGATCGCTTTAATATCAGCCTGCGGACGGTGTACCGGGACGTCAAAGCCCTGGATGAATCCGGCGTACCTGTCATCGGTGAAGCGGGCTCGGGGTATACCATAATGGAGGGCTATCGTCTTCCGCCGGTGATGTTCACACAGGAAGAAGCGAGTGCGCTTCTTTTAGGCGCCAAGCTGGCCGAGCAGTTCACGGATGGGTCTGTAAAACGACATTTTAATGCCGCCCTGTTCAAGATCAAGGCCGTCCTCCGATCGCCCGACAAGGAATATGTCGACAGTCTTACCGAGCACATCGAGATCATATCCCGTTATTCCCCTGACAATGAATCTCCGCAACAATATCTTTCGCTGTTGCAGCAGGCCGTGGTGCATAAAAATATTGTCCATCTTCAATACAGATCCAATCTAAAGGAAGAGGTTACCCGAAGGGATGTCGAACCGATCGGGCTGCTGCACTATGGCTCGGCCTGGCATCTTATCGGCTGGTGTCAGCTGCGCACTGACTACAGGGATTTTCGTCTGAGCAGGATGCTTGGTCTCACCCTCGATGAAAAAAGGTTTGATCCGACAGTGCATCCGTCCATCCAACAGTACATCGAAAAGATAAAGGCTGGCTCGGACCTTCAGGAAGTCATCGTGCTTGTCAACAAGGACGTGGCAAAATACCTCCAGGAGCAGAAATACCTCAACGGCTTTGTGGATCAGGAGGATGCGGGTGCCTGTCTTCGCATGAAATTCCTTACTTCCTCGATCTTTTACTTTGCCCGCTGGCTCCTTATGTATACGGACAAGGTCCAGGTGGAAATGCCGGAATGTCTGAAAGTCCAGCTAAAAGAATTATCCCGGAAATTATCAGCTCACCACGAAAGCTACTGACATACTGTTGTCACTCAGTGGCTGTTTCTTTGCAGAAACCCGAAATGACTATGCTTATCCGAGTGCATCCTCCCATGGCTGTCCTTTTCAGCGCTCACCAGACAACTCTGGGAGAATTAAAGAATTATGCCGGTACCACGGTGCGTGACCTGTATAAATATGTGGCCGATCTGGACCTTCTGATCTGCGGACCTCAGTACTGGTTCTACTATGGAATGGATGGGCGTCCTGAGACGCGTTTTACCCTGGAAATAGCGCTGCCCGTGCAGGGGCGGATACCGACCACCCTGCTGCCCATCTTCAAGCAGATCCCAGCCTTTAAATGTCTGTGCTCCCGGCATGAGGGATCCTGGGAAGGACTGAAGAAGGAATATGAAAGAATGTTTAAATATATGGAGGAAAACGGGCTGAAACCGAATGGATTTTGCGCTGAAGCTTTCCTGCATATTGATCTTGCGGCGCCGGCCGACCAGATCACGGAGATACAGATCGGGCTTTTTTGAATTTTTGATACATTGCAGGAAATATCTATCCGCAGATGAAATTCTCGATTCGGCAGAATACAGAACAGGGTTTGGAACTGGTGACTATAAAAGATGAGAGTAATGGTACGGAGGTGGCCCTTCTTCCCGGCTTTGGAGCAACTTTACAGGCTTTCCGCGTAATGCAGCAGAATGGGGTGGTTTTTAATGTTATCGACAGTTACCAGGATGCGGCCGAATTGAACAGGCAGATGAGCAAGTCTTTCAAGGGGCCCAAGCTTTCCCCTTTTCCCTGCAGGATCCCCGAGGGTAAGTACGAGTTCGACGGCAGGGAATACCAGTTCAGGCAACTGTTTTCCGATGGGAATGCCATTCATGGATTGTTATACAACAGGGCGTTTCGGGTCCTCGAGGAGTCGGCCGACGAAACATCCGGGGCTCTTTCCATGGAATATCTCTATAAAAAGGAGGATGCCGGTTATCCTTTCGAATATAGCTGCCGGGTACAATATATCCTGCGTGCGGACAATCAGCTGGAGGTTGTCACGACGGTGGTGAATCTCGGCGAGAGCCCTATGCCCATAGCAGATGGATGGCATCCTTATTTCCGGCTGGGCGGGAATGCAAATGACTGGCTGCTGCAATTCCATTCGACGGCCATTGTAGAATTCGACGAGCGTCTTGTACCGACAGGCAAACTGATATTTTACGATGTCTTCAGGGACCCAAAGCAGCTTGGAGATACGTTCCTTGACAACTGCTTCACCCTGAAGCCGGGAATTGTCGGTGCGGTCTGTGAGATCAGCAACCCGGCCAATGGGTTAAGGGTTTCTTTCTTTCCTGATCCCAGCTATCCTTATCTGCAGATCTATACACCCCCTACCCGTGACAGTATTGCAGTAGAGAATCTCAGCGGGGCGCCGGACTGTTTTAACAATAAAATGGGACTGCTCATCCTGCCTCCGGGCCACTCACAAATATTTACGGTACGTTATAAGGTTAGCGTCGGGTAAAAAAGGTAATTTGCCCACCAAACAGAATCGATGAAAATATTGAAGTTTATTCTCCCTTTGGCGGTGGTGTTTTGTTTTGCCGGCTGCCTGGATATCAATGAGAACGTAGACGTGAAAAAGGATGGCAGCGGACAGCTCACTATGGACATGGACATGAGCCAGATGGTCGAAATGCTGCAGAACTATATGGGAAAAGAGGAGCTTGCGAAGAAGGGCATGCAGAAAATGGATACGACCATTTACATGAAGGATGTAGTGGATACGTTGAGCTCGCTCAGCGCGGAAAAAAAGAACCTGCTTCGTCCCGGCAAAGTGCATATCAAGCTGGACATGGATGCCAAGGTGTTTACGACCCATATGCAATTCCCTTTCACCAGCCAGGAAAATCTCCAGAAACTTTACATTGTCATGAGCGATGGCTCACTGGGTAATGCCAAACTTTTCGGCGCACTTGGTGGCGCTGACCAGGGTGGTAGCCCGGATATCAACCAGTTCAATGGTATCTATGACTTTACGAGCAAGGATGGGTTGATGGCCAAAAAAGTCAACGAGGAAAAATGGAAGGCTCTGAAAGACGATCCACAAATGGCCCAGGTAAAGCAGGCCGCACAAATGGGCATGGAGATCAACTATACGACTACGATCGTGCTGCCCCGTGCAATTAAGAATGTAGACAACCCGCTGGCTAAATTGTCGGAAGACAAGAAGACGGTCGTCATGAAATTCAACCTGATCGACGTATTCGACCATCCTGAGCAGTTTAACTATCGCATAGAATATTAGTCGTTAAATCGGATTCCTGCGGTAACTTTGGGTATGGTAAAAACAGATTTTCTGGTCATAGGCTCCGGTATTGCCGGTCTTAGCTATGCGCTGAAAGTAGCACAACAGCACCCGGATAAAAAAGTCCTCGTCATCACTAAGACGCGGGTGGATGAGACCAACACCAAATACGCGCAGGGCGGCATTGCCGGTGTGACAGACTTTGAGCACGACAGTTATGAGAAACATATCCAGGATACCCTGGTAGCAGGTGACGGTCTTTGCGATCCGCGCACCGTAGAGATCGTAGTCAAGGAAGGCCCGGAACGGATACAGGAGATCATCGAATGGGGAACGCGGTTTGACAAGGACCAGGAAGGTGACTTCAAACTGGGCAGAGAGGGTGGTCACTCAGAATTCCGGATCCTGCATCATAAAGACGTTACCGGTAAAGAGATCGAGCGGGCCCTGCTGGATACGGTCGGCAAACAAAAGAATATCGAGATCATCAAACACTGGTTTGTTCTCGACCTGATCACTCAGCATCATCTCGGATACCTTGTCACCAAGTCGACACCGGACATCGAGTGTTATGGTGTCTATGCCCTGGATCAGCAAACCCATAAGATCGTCATGATCCTTTCGCGGATTACCCTGCTTGCGACGGGGGGTAACGGGCAGGCTTATCGTACTACTACCAATCCGAAGATCGCCACCGGCGATGGCGATCTTCGGATTGGTAGTAGTACAGGCCGGATAGAGAACATGGAGTTTATCCAGTTTCATCCTACTGCCCTGTTCGAGCCCGGTGTCAGCCCTTCCTTCCTCATTACGGAGGCGGTTCGCGGTGATGGGGGCATTCTGCGAAACGGCAAGGGCGAGGCTTTTATGGAGAAATATGACGAAAGAAAGGATCTGGCTCCCCGTGATATCGTGGCCAGGGCTATCGACAGCGAAATGAAAAAGGCGGGTACCGAACATATCTATCTGGACTGCCGGCATATGGATCAGGCAAAGTTTGTGGAACATTTCCCGAATATCTATGCAAAATGTCGTTCGATCGGCGTGGATGTAGCCGAGCAAATGATCCCCGTGGCGCCTGCCGCCCATTACAGCTGCGGCGGGATCAAGGTCGATGAATGGGGACGTACGTCCATTAAAAGCCTCTATGCCTGTGGGGAATGCTCTTCCACCGGTCTGCATGGCGCCAATCGTCTCGCCAGCAATTCGCTGCTTGAAGCCCTGGTCTTCTCTCACCGGTGTTACCTGGACAGCATTCAGCAGGTGGAAAACCATGTATTTAAGGACAATATTCCCGACTGGAATGCGGAAGGCACCACGGAGCCACAGGAAATGATCCTCATTACCCAAAGTCTTAAAGAGCTGCAGCTGCTGATGAGCGACTATGTCGGAATCGTCCGCACACGTACCCGTCTGCAAAGGGCCAGTAAAAGACTGGACCTGTTGCACGAAGAGATTGAATCGCTCTATGAGACTACAGCCGTATCACCTCAATTGTGTGAGGTAAGAAATCTCATAACGGTCGGTTATCTTATCGTCAAGGAAGCCTCTTTCCGTAAGGAAAGCAGGGGTCTTCATTACAATACCGACTATCCTCAAAAGAGCCTCATTCTACAAAATATCGTACTCTAATGGCTAACGCCTCTCTTTATACGCCGGTCGTAAAAAAAGCTATGATCCTTGCTGCGGGTCTGGGGACGCGTTTCAAGCCCTGGACAGACAAGCATCCGAAGGCCCTGGCTCCTGTCAATGGGAAAAGCCTGTTGCAGCGGAATATCGAATATCTGCAAGGATATGGGATCAGGGACGTAGTCGTGAACGTGCATCATTTCGCGGACCAGATCGTCGGGGCGCTGACTGTTAATAAAGGCTGGGGCAGCCGGTTTACCATCAGTGATGAGACGGATAGTGTTCTGGAGACGGGAGGTGGGTTGAAAAAGGCAAAGACCCTTTTAGAGGGGGCTCATTTTGTGCTGATGAATGTGGATATTCTAACGGATATGGATCTTTCTGATATGATCGCCGATCATTTTCGTTTTGGGCCCCTGGCGACGCTGGCGGTGACGAACCGGATCACTTCCAGGTATTTTTTATTCGACGGCCAGGACGAGCTTTGCGGGTGGCGGAATGTGACTACGGGGCAAGAAAGGATGGCGCGCCCTGCGGAGGCCGTTGCCGGGAACACGGATACGATAACCGGAAATGCGGATGCTCTATTCCAAAAGGCGTTTAGCGGCATACATGTCATCGATCCGGCCATTTTCCCCCTTATTGAGCGAACGGGAAAATTCTCCATGGTAGATGTATACCTGGACCTGGCGGTGAAACACACGATCCGGGGTTTCGATCACAGTCAGTCCTTGCTTATCGACGTCGGCAAGCCCGAATCCGCGGAGCGGGCGGCAAAGCTGTTCCTATAATTATATAAATATTATTTTTTGTGAGCGGGTGGGTTAGTCTTCATGGTGCAGATAATTTTAATGTCTATGAACAAAATATTATTATATCTTCTCGCCGCCTGCTGTTTAGTATCTGCAGCGCAGGCCCAGGAAACAAAGGAGGACCTGATCAAAAAGAAAGTCCTGTTACCTAATGGATGGACCCTGACACCGGTCGGGAATAATTTACAGCTGGGCGATTTGCCTCTAAACATTGCCGTTTCATCATCCCGTCGTCTGCTGGCGGTTACCAATAATGGTCAGAGCACGCAAACCCTGCAACTGATAGATGCGGAAAAGGAAGTGATCCTGGACAGTGTGATCATTCCCAAATCCTGGCTGGGCCTGAAGTTCAGCGATGATGACAAATATTTATATGCTTCGGGCGGGAATGACAATTTCATCCTCAAATACGCGGTGAATGGTCAGCCTGGTCCGGGTCATCCGGGATTGGTCCTTGCAGATTCAATTGTGCTTGGAAAGAAATGGCCTGAGAAGATCTCTCCGGCGGGTATAGAAATAGATGACAGACGTCATTTGTTGTATGTAGTGACAAAGGACAATAATTCCCTTTATATCGTGGATCTGACGAATAAATCCATCCTCCAGCGCCTGGACCTGGGTGGGGAAGGATATACTTGTCTGCTGTCGCGTGATAAAAAGGAATTATATATCAGCTGTTGGGGATGTGATAAGCTGGTTATATTCGACACGGAAAACCGTCGTTTTGTATCGGAAATCCCTGTTGGAGACAATCCCAATGATATCTGTCTCTCAAAGAACAGCCGCTGGCTTTTTGTAGCAAATGCCAATGACAACAGCGTCTCGGTAATAGATATCCGAAAAAGGAAAGTGGTGGAAACGCTGAATGCCGCTTTATATCCCGATGCGCCTCCCGGCTCAACTACGAATGCCCTGGCTCTTAGCCCGGATGACAGGACGCTTTATGTCGCAAACGCGGATAATAATTGTCTTGCAGTATTTGACGTCAGCAAGCCCGGGTCCTGTCTCTCAAAGGGATTTATCCCTGTAGGCTGGTATCCGACGGCAGTAAAGGTTATTGGTAAAAAGGTATGGGTGGCGAATGGCAAGGGGCTCTCTTCCCTGGCCAACCCCCAGGGACCCAATCCGCTTGGACGCCGTCAGGAGGTCAACTATCAGCAGGGTGATCTTAAAAAAGTGCAGCCGGTCCAATATATCGCGGGCTTATTCAAAGGAGCGATGAGCATATTCCCCGAGCCCAATGAAAAATTACTGGGTGACTATTCGGCATTGGTCTATCAGAATACGCCATATACAAAAAATGGGGAGCTGCAGGCGAAGGGTGAAACGGGGAATCCTGTCCCCATGAAAGTAGGAGATGGTTCGCCCATCAAATATGTTTTCTATGTCATAAAAGAGAACAGGACCTACGACCAGGTGCTTGGTGATATGAAGGAAGGTAATGGCGATACAAGCCTGGTTCTTTTTGGGGAGCATATTACACCGAATCAGCATGCCCTGGCCCGTGAGTTTGTGCTGTTTGATAATTTTTATGTCGATGCGGAGGTCAGCATGGACGGCCATAGCTGGAGTATGGGTGGATATGCCAATGACTATCTTGAGAAGAACTGGGTCACGAGCTATGGAGGCAGGGGTGGCAGCTATGATGGTGAGGGGCATCGTGCTATTGCAAATAATAAGGGTGGTTTTATCTGGGATCATTGTCAGCGGGCGGGGGTGTCATTTCGTACCTATGGTGAGTTCGCGGACGATCAGAAGCCAAATATCCCTGTGTTGGAGGGGCATTTTTGCCGTTCGTACCGTGGGTGGGACCTGGGTTTTTATGATACGGCAAGGGTCACCCAGTGGAAGAGCGATTTTGATTCACTTGTTGCCGCCAATGCTTTACCCCGGCTGAATACGGTTCGTCTGGGTAATGACCATACCGAGGGATTGAGGAAGGGCAGACTGAGTCCGTTTGCTCATGTGGCCGACAATGACCTGGCTGTCGGGGAGTTTGTCGAATACCTTAGCAAGAGCCCGGTGTGGAAGGAAAGCGTTGTGTTTATCCTTGAAGATGACGCGCAGAATGGTCCTGACCATGTGGATGCGCATCGTAGCCCCGTGTATATGGCAGGGGGGATGGTCAAACGTCATTTTGTCGATCATACGATGTATTCAACGACGTCAGTATTGCGTACTATGGAGCTGATCCTGGGATTGTCCCCGATGTCTCAATATGATGCTGCGGCTACTCCTATGTGGAATTCGTTCTCTGCGACGGCAGACCTGTTGCCTTTTCAGGCTTTGCCTGCGAACGTTGATCTTACGCAGAAGAATGTTGCCTGGAATGAGTGGGCAAAAAAATCGGCGGGGCTCGATTTTGCAAGGGAAGATCGCGTACCTGATAATTTATTCAATGAAATACTTTGGAAGGGTGTGAAGGGAGAGAATGTGCCGTTGCCTGCGCCGAGCCGGGCGGCTTTTGTAAAGGGTGGTGTGGTTGATAAGGACTAGGCGGCGGGACGGATAAATGAACAAAAAAAGAGGACCAGAATGAAATGGTCCTCTTTTCTTTTTTGTGGTCTACCACCTTCTTCCGTGGTCATTATGTCCGCGATCATAGTGTCCGCGGGCGACGCGTTCGTGTTCAAATCTGGCGCGGTCGAAACGTCCGCGGTTGAAATAAGTGCGGTGGTCTCTCTCAAAATAGGGACGATAGTGGGCATAGTAAAAACGATCGCGATAGTGGCCGTTCCAGGCCGGATAGGAATAATAAGCATACCCGGGGAATTCGGTCTCGTATGCAACGGGGACACCGAAGCCAACGTGTGCGTTTACATATACCTGTGAATAGCTTTTTGTAGCGATGAGGCTGGTAGCAGCTACAAGGGCGGAAAGAATTAATAGCTTTTTCATATCTGTAGATTTTTAGTTAGCGGATGTTCTTTTTTTGCGGGTGTACATCCTTATATATCAGATATGAAAAGGGCGGGAAGATTTAATAAGACAGTGTTAAAGAATATGTAAAGCCTAAAGTGCTGTTATTGAACGTCTCCGGATTCTCCCGGCACGTAGAGTTTATTATTTGTGTCTACTATGGAAACGCCAGCGCTTACAATCCAGGTAGCCGTATTAAATGTCCATTTCAAGGCACCTGTCGAGGCATCAAGAACGAGTAGTTGGGGGCCATCGCCAACATATATATTTCCATTATAGGACATGGGAGATGTTGGCTGCGGCTTTAATTTATATGACCATTTCACGTTCCCTGTAAGCGGGTCCAGGGCGTAAATGTTGGTATTAAAATATACGCAGCTGAAATAAAGCAGGCCGTTCGAAGCGAGGGGTGACCCATAGAGCTGTGCATAGCCTTCCGTTGCAGATGCGCCTGAGGTAGCCCATCGCTGTGCACCGGTAGCGGTGTCAAATGCAACAACCCACCCGAGCATCAATGTGGTATAAACCATGCCGTTGCTTACGGTGGGGCTGCCATAGGTATAATAGCAGCATGAATCATTGCTCCATTTTATCTTACCCGTTTTAGCGTCAACCGCAGTTAAGGTGCCTTCCTGGGAGCTATAAATAGTTCCATTGACGAGAGCGGGGCTGCCATCAACATAACCGCGGGGAGCCATTGACCATTTAATCGCTCCGGTCAGGGCATCAAAAGCCCATAGAGTTTGATTGCGTTTATCCCCCGCATATATTACACCATCTGCTACGGTAGGATTTACGGGGGCGCTTCCAAGAACATTTCTATCGGTTGAGAAATGCGAGTCTGAATTCCATTTTAGTGCTCCCGTCTGAAAGTCAAGGGCAAAAACCTGGAATGGATCAGCCACCCAATAGATCATTCCGTTGGCGATCGTACAAAAGGAATTGATCCCCTGAGGAGCCTGGACGCTCCATTTTAACTCTCCGGTATTGGCGTTGCGCGCTTCGACATTACTGCCATTGGCACCGACTACTATTCCGTTGTAACAAACAGGAGGAAACTTTGCCTGTGAAGCGACCTGCCATCTCCTTGTGCCAGAATCGGCGTCAAGGGCATACAGACTGTCTGTAGTGGCTACAAACACGGTTGGGCGTAAAACGGATATGCTTGCTGTATCTACTGGCTTTGAAGGCCCTGTTGGAGACGAGTTATTATTTTTATGACAAGCAAAGAACGAGATAGTGATAAGGACGAAAATGCTTTTTTTCATATGGAATAGGTGGGTGTTACGGGTACAAAGATGTAAAATTATGCGCAGGAATTCTATTCCCAGGAACATTAAAATTTATACAACCCTGCTAAAGGGGCCGGTTAGACGCAAAAGTTATTTTGTCACGCTTTGAATCCTCTGACAGCCAGACAGTTATCAGGGTTTAACGGATTGGCTTCTGTGCTTATACGGCTGATTCGATGCCGGCAATAAATCCGATCCGCAGGGCGCGGGCCACTTCTTCCTTCAGCTGGCCTGTACCGTATCCGATCTCAAGGAGGTGCTGATAAGGTTGTATGTTCAGCTGTTGGCGGGCCCAATGGAGGAATTGGAGCGATCCGCCTGCTTCTTTGGCTATGCCATGCATGGAGAAGAGATTTTGGTAGGTCATAAGCGTTCCTCCTTCCCCGGATCTGGCGCTGTTGAGAATGGTCTTTGTGTTTCCCGATCGGATTCGGATGGACTTTCTCCTCCGAAGGGCTTACGGCAGCGACGACCCCATTCCTGTTTGAATTTTTCCCTTTCTTCCGGTGTCATGTTCATCCATCTTTGTTTCATTTTGTCTTTCCATGGTCGTCCGGGGCCGCCGCCGCGAAACCCGCTGAATAATATTTTTGTCAGGAGAAGTAGTCCAAGGGCCTGCCAGAAGGTGATGAGGGGCAGGTGAAAAATATAAGGCATCAGGGCGTTCCACAGCAGCATGACGACGCTGCCAAAGACCAGGATGCCGACAATGGCCAGGAGAATAAAGCCGGCCACTCTGCGTATCCAAAAACCTTTCATATGTTGTGATTTTTAATGTTCGATAATTTCATGATACAGTGTCAGCAGTCTTTCCCGCAGGTGAATGACGGCATATCGCTTTCGCGAGATGAGGGTGTTGACATTATCCCCGGTGAGATCTGCTATTTCTTTAAAAGAATAGCCGGCCAGCTCATGCCACTCAAACACTTTCCGTTGCTCCTCCGGTAATTCTTCCAGGGCGTCCTGCAAGGCTTTCCAGAAAAGTGCCCGCAGGTTGGCTGTTTCCGGGTTGGAGCTTTCGTCCAGCAGGATGCCGGCGAGATCGGGTCCATCTACGCCGCTGTTGTCGCTTGTTCCGCCGCCACCGCCCGATTGCAGGAGCATGTCCAGCGATTCCGGCCGCTTCTTCCGGTAGCGGTCGATAATCTTGTTGCGGGCCACGGCAAAGAGCCAGCCACTGATCTTCTCAATGGGCTCTGTGTCGACCGTAGTCGTCAGCTGGTACCAGACGTCCTGCAAAATATCCTCCGCATCGGCCTCGCTGCCGACCCGTTGGCGTATAAAGCCCAGCAGCCGTTGCCCAAACCGGCTTATGACTGTGGTGATATTTTTCCGGGTGGAGGAGGGCATGCCTGGTGATATGGTCAATAGCTCATCCATCTATAAGGAAGACGGGCGAAGCGAATGGATATTTTAAAATTTTCTAAAAATAATTATTTTACCTCTTTCAGCTCTTCCCACCGGGTACTATGGCGGGCCGAGCGCAGTTCCTGTCTCATCTTCCAGTTCTTTGCCATTCCCGCGGCTCCGAATTTCACGCTGTCGTCCCGCATGCTGAAGTTGATATTATCGATGGTATTCATCAGGAAGCGGTGCTGGTTTTTTTCCTGAGGGACAAAAAGATTACCCTGGATGGAATCATCCGGCACCAGGCCGCTTAACATCACGCCGGCCTTTTTGTAGGATCTGCCGTTCTCATACAGGTCGTCTACCAACCCGATGGCGGGTTTGATCAATTCGTTTGTCAGGGAGGTCGGTTTGGGCAGGGAGATGTAGCTGCTGACACTGGGGCCATGCCGGAAATTGATATTGTGATCCAGCTCTTTGGGCACTATAAAGACGCTGACTATTCCTGCTGCGCTTTGTTGCCGGCGTAATTTCTCTGCGGCCCTGGAGATATAGGTGGCGACGGCCTCTTTTAGCTCGTGTACGTCGGTGACGGGCCGTCCGAACATCCGGGTGGTGGCGATCATCTTCTTATTGACCAGCTCTTCTTCCATTACGATGGCGGGCTGCCCCTTCAATTCCCGGATCAGCCTTACGCCTACCACGCCTCCCATGTTGGTATGGGCCCATTCCTCGGACATATTGCTGAGCTCCCAGGCGCTGGTAATGCCCCAATTGATAAGCTTGACGGCATAGGCTCTGCCTACGCCCCATAGATCGTCCACTCTTGTCCGGCGCAGGGCGGCATCTATTGTCTCTTCCGTCGCGAGTATGGTTATGCAGCCGGAGGCCTGTTTGTCATTTTTGGCCATGCGGTTGGCCATCTTGGCCAGCGTTTTTGTAGGAGCTACTCCAATCGATACGGAGATGCCGGTCCATGTCTCGACGGTATTTCTGATAAGCCGGGCTTGTTCTGCAAGTTGTTCTACGGGGACATCGTCCAGGTCGAGGAAGGCTTCGTCCACAGAATAGACTTCGACTTTTTCCTGGTCTCCTATCAGCGTCCGCAGGGTTTCCATCACGCGCCAGCTCATATCGCCATACAGGTGATAGTTGGACGAGAATACGGAGACATCGTTCTTTTCGATGATATGCCGGGACTGGAAATAGGGCACCGCCATTCCGACACCCAGCTTCCTGGCTTCATCGCTTCGCGAGATGATACAGCCGTCGTTGTTGCTTAGGACTGCGACGGGTTTGTCCCGGAGGTCGGGCCGGAAAACCCGCTCGCAGCCGCAGTAGAAACTATTACAATCGACGATTGCCTTCATTGATGTGTTTTAAATGGACCTCCTATAAACTATGTATCACATATGTCACCACACCCCAGATAGAAAACTCCGAGCCGGAGAGATCTACGTCGATGGGTGAAAGCCTGGATGTCTCCGGCACCAGCCGGATCTTATTAAACGTCTTCTCGAGTCGGCGGATCAGCATCTCGCCGTTGAGCGAAGCAATTACGACCTTCCCGTTTACTGCCTTGACGGAACGGTCAACGATCACCACATCCCCGCTGAAAATGCCGGCTCCGATCATGGCATCACCGCTGACCCGCATGAAAAAAGTTGCGGGTTTGTTGCGGATCAGCTGTTCGTTCAGATCGATGCCTCTTTCCATATAATCATCCGCCGCTGCCCCAAAGCCGGTAGCATTGGCGGTGGGCACCTCCCATTGGGTAAACCGTTTGGTGCCGGTATAGTTCATTCCATAAAATTGTTCGAGTTCCATAAAAGTGTGTTTTTCTCCGGGCCCTAAAAAAAATAGTTGTGGTACTAATTTATTTAGTAAATTTATGCTAAATTATTGGTCAGATAAAAATTATTTTATGAAAACCGGGTTAGTAAAACAATCAAATTTTATGTCGCTGCAGCCGGCGTCGGCAGCGGGATACGGGCGTTCACAGGAGTATTTGCGCAGGGCGGAATATCTCCTCGTGATCTATCCTTATGGGGAGCTGCAGGACAGGCTTCTGGACGAACAGCAGCAGTTTTCCTCCGACTATGGTCTGCAAATGACAGGCACAAAGTCCGGTAGGCCCGCAGGGCCTGTACTGGTGGGCAACAAGCCACATATCACCGTCGCTGCCTTCCAGGCCGGGGAGCCCATGGAAGAAACTCTTATCCGGTGGATCCAGCGTATTTGCAACCAGCATAAAAGTTTCGATATCAGTCTGAATAACTACAGCGGCTTCCCGCCCCATACCATCTACCTGCGTGTACAGGACCCTCAGCCTTTTCGCGAGCTGATGGAGCAGCTGAAGGCGATAGATGATTTTGTCCGTTCGTCCGGCTGTCCGCCTGTCAATCTCATCAACCGACCCTACCTGAGTATAGCAGGAGGTTTGACAGAGCAGGTCTACAATAAGGCGATGCCCGAATATTCCCGCAGGGACTTCCACGATAGTTTTCATGTCAAAGAGATGGTCCTGCTGAAAAGAGAGCATTCTTTCGATGCCTGTAAGACAGTGAATATTTTCCGGTTGGCACCGACAACCCTTTAGCCTGATGTTATTGTCACTCTTTAAAAACGAAAACATGCAACAAGCAATCAAACCCGTTGCTGCTGTCCTTAATGAGAACTATAAACGGCAGTTGGCGACCAATGAATATCTTTTAGTGCTTAATCCACGGGAGGAGCTGTGCAACAGGATCCAGCGCGTCAAAAAAGAATTCTATGAGGCCTACCAGGCTCCGACGGCTATAGGGGGCAAACCAAACCTGACGCTTGTGCGGTTTACACAGCTGGAATTGATGGAAGAGCGGATCGTTCAACGTCTCCGGGCCATCGCCATGGGTTTTTGTCCCTTCAAGGTGGAATTGAAAGACTTTGGCAGCTTTCCCTCCCATACCATCTTTATCAATGTGACAAGCAAGCTGCCCATCAGGGGGCTGGTCAATGAGATAAAGGATGTGCAGCGGCTGATGAAGCTGGACAAGGATCACAAGCCGCATTTTATAGACGAGCCTCATTTGCCCATTGCCCGTAAGCTACTGCCCTGGCAGTACGAAAAAGGCTGGCTGGAATATAGTAACAAAAGTTTTACCGGCAGGTTTATTGCCGATGCGATGCTGCTGCTCCGGCGCCGCGAAGGGGACAGAGGCTGGCAGATCGCGGAGCGTCTTGTCTTCCAGAACCTGCCCGTTGGCACCCGCCAGGGGGATCTGTTTGGATAAGGGCGCCAGAGGCGCGTCCATTATTTATTTTTCAATTCAATCACTATGTCTCAACAACAGAACGATGGGGGTGATGCCGCGCCCATCGACGTAGATCCCAATCAATATCTAAAAGGGCGCGGCGCCCAGTTCAATCCCAAGAATCGTTTCCTGAAAAACGAAGTCGTCAAAGAGCATATCGAAGGGATAGATGACTGGATCGAACCCAATGTCGAAACTCAATATCTCGAGGATAAATCCAAGACTATCGTCAATAAGGTCGACAGTCCCGACGTGGGCATGTGGTACAGCATGAATCCCTACCAGGGCTGTGAACATGGCTGTACGTATTGTTATGCCCGGAATGTTCACGAATACTGGGGTTACAGCGCAGGCCTTGACTTCGAAAGAAAGATCATTGTAAAAAAGAATGCTCCCGACCTGCTGCGTAAATTCCTGATGAACCCCAAATGGGAATGTCTTCCTATTTCGCTCAGCGGGAATACGGATTGTTACCAGCCTGCCGAGAAGAAGTTCGGCATCACCCGCAAACTGCTGGAAGTCTGCGCGGAATTCAACCAGCCCGTTGGAATGATCACCAAGAATGCGGGCATTCTCAGGGATAAGGACCTGCTGGCGGAAATGGCAAAAAAGAAGCTGGTATCCGTCCTGGTGTCCATTACCTCTTTCGATGAGGACCTTCGCAGACTGATGGAACCACGGACCACGACCGCCAAACAAAGGCTCCGGACTATCAGGGAGCTTAGCGAAGCAGGCGTACGCATGGGTGTCATGTTAGGCCCCATGATCCCCGGTCTCAACGAACATGAGATGCAGCGTATCATGAAGGCCGCAGCGGAAAATGGCGCAACCTTTTCCGCCTATACTTTTATCCGGCTAAATGGCGCCATCAAGCTCATTTTCCATGACTGGCTATATAAAACTTTCCCGGACAGAGCCGACAAGGTATGGCACCTTATCGAAGCCAGTCACAATGGTAAAGTAAATGACAGCCGCTGGGGCGTGCGTATGCGCGGAGAAGGAAACATCGCCCAGCTGGTAGCCCAGCAATATGCCCGTTATACACAGAAATACGGTCTCAATGCGGAACGCTGGGAATTGGACTGTTCACAGTTCAGAAGGCCGGGGCAGCAGATGAACTTATTTTAAATATGACGTGTGAATTTAATAGCTTTGATCACATGTACTATCGCCGCATGCCCATCGAAGTAGAATCTCCCGAGCAGCTCGGTTATGACAGCATCCGGAACAACCTTTCCGAAAGCTCTTACACCGATGCGTTTTTCAGGGATATCGAGCTTGGCACTGACTTGCGCGACCTGGTCCTTTGTTATGGGTCTCATGCGGGACACGATCGGCTCCGCGAATTACTGGTGCAGGGCACTACCCTGAAAAAAGACGATGTCCTGCTCACGATCGGTGCAGCGGGCGCCCTCTTTATCATCGCCACTACCCTGCTCGAGGAGGACGACGAGCTCATCGTAATACGGCCCAACTACGCGACCAATATCGAGACGCCCCGGGCCATCGGCGCCGCCATACAGTATATCGACCTGAGCTTTGCAGAAGGGTTTGCCCTTGATATCGAAAAAATAAGGGCTGCTATCAGTCCGAAAACAAAATATATTTCGGTAACGCATCCCCATAATCCCACAGGGGTCTGTCTAACGGACAAAGAGATTCAAACACTTGGCCGTCTTGCCGAAGAAAAGGGTATCCGCCTCCTGGTCGACGAGACATACCGGGATATGGTGTTCGGCGAACAGCTGCCGCTGGCGGCCTCATACTCACCCAGTATCATCAGTGTCAGTTCCCTCTCCAAAACATATGGGCTGCCGGGATTAAGAACCGGCTGGATCATCTGTCGTGATCCGCTGCTGATGGAAAATTTCCTGGCCGCCAAGGAACAGATCCATATCTGCGGTCCGGTACTGGACGAAGAACTGGCTTATCGCTATCTGCTGCACAAGGACAAGTACTTCGAGCGGATACAAAAGGACATTTTTGAGAAATTCCAGATCGTGAAAAACTGGATCTTGCAGGAGGAGAACGTTGAATGGGTGGAACCCCGGGGTGGCTGCGTCTGCTTTCCCCGTATGAAATACCCCGAGAAAGTGGATAAAGACCAGTTTTACCATCTATTACTGGAGAAATATGGAACTTATGTCGGCCCGGGGCATTGGTTTGAAATGCCGCGTCACTATATGCGGGTCGGATTTGGCTGGCCTACAAAAGAAGAGTTGCAGAACGGATTGGAGGGGATATCGAAAAGTTTGGAAGAAGCTAGCCGGCGCTAACTCTGATTAAAGGCCACTAGTCGGGCCTGCTCGTCTCTTATAACCGATTTGGCCTGCACCAGTTTCTCGAACAAAACAGCATAATCAGCGGCCAGCTGCCCGCAATCGGAGCCCTGACAGGCATCTTCAAACCGCAGACACAGGGTCTGCAGATCGGTCAATCCAACAAAGCCAAATAGGGGTTTTATCTTATGGACGGCGCTTTTCAGGGCAGCTACATCGTCATCCCGGAAACAGGTATTTATTTTTTGCACGAAACTGTCATATTCCATCAATACATCGGTAAAGGTCTCTTCCATCATTACATAATCGCCTGCATATAACTCGATTATATACTGGCTATTGATGGCATCGCTAAACACAAAGGTCTTGTCGGACATAGGTTGTACTTTATCCCGGGTCGGATATACAACGGGTCGTTATAATAATTTATTGCCTTCGAACGTTCACGTAAAGGAATACTCAAAAACCCTTATTCCACATCCTGTGAGCAACCCATTCGTACTTTTTCAATCTTTCTATGAGGATATCGTCTATTCCGGCCTTCGGGAAGACTATACTCATTCAAAAAGGAAAAAGACGATACGTTTCAACCAGTTCATCCTCCTCATTCTTATTGCGCATTTTGTCTGTGTTATCTCGTATTTCTGCTTTGGCCTGTATATCAGCGCATTAATCAACCTCAGCGCCGCTTATATATTCATTATAGCCTATCATCTCAACCTAAGACGCCATTACGCGCTTGCCCGTGTGGTGTCCATTCTGAACCTGAACCTTTACCTGGTTATCATGAATTATATGGAAGGGCTCAGGGCCGGCGAATACCTGTTCTATTTCCCTTATTTCCTGATAATGACGTTCATCATCAGCTTCCGGAAAAATTTTCAGGAGTTAGGATTTGCGTACCTGGTGACGATGGTCTCGCTGTTGTTCTCCTTTTATGCCTGTCCGCAGGAAAACTATTACCAGGTGCATATTGCGCATATGTTCGACAGATTGTATGACAGCAACCTGGTGTTGTCTTTATTGCTGACCACCTTTTTTTCCTATGCCATCGTCCGCATCAACCGGAATAATGAAGAGGCCATTCTCAAGGAAAAACAATTCGGCGATACGATATATAATACCTCGCTGGACGGCGTTTTTATCCTGGATGCAGAAGGCCTGGTCATCACAGACTGCAACAACCGGGCGCTGGAGCTGCTGGAGATCGAGGACAAGAAAGAAATTGTCGGCGCTCCGATGGACAGTCTTTTTACCAAAGAGCATATTCAGCTTTTCAAGGCTATAAAAGCCGGTCCGGAAGACGAGCGGGTCAACAGCTGGCAGGGAGAGCTGTCACTCACCTCGCGTAAGGATAATACTGTCTTCGCCTTTGTGAACGTGGTACCATTCTTTGAGAATGCCCGCCATTTCTGGAAGATCAGCATTTTGGATATCTCCGAGATAAAAATGACCCAGTTCGAATTGATGAAGGCCAAGCAGAAGGCGGAAACAGCGTCCCGTGCCAAGTCAAGGTTCTTATCGAACATGAGTCATGAGCTGCGTACGCCGCTGAATGGCATCATTGGTGCATCCAATCTTTTGTTACAGGAACAGTACCTGGAAGAACAACGTTCGCACCTGGAGATCCTCAAATTCTCCTCCGAGCATATGATGATGCTGATCAATGAGATCCTGGATTTTAATAAGATCGAATCGGGGAGGTTCGAACTGGAGAACGTACCTGTCAATATGCGGGCATTCCTGAGAAAGCTGGAGACGCAGTTTTCCGTGCAGGCCCATACGAAGGGTCTTTTATTCCTGGTTGACGTAGATGAAAACCTGGAAACGGAATTCCTGACCGATGAGACCCGGCTCAACCAGATCCTCAGCAATCTGCTGTCAAACGCCATTAAGTTTACCCAGACCGGCGGCATCACGCTGGGCGCAAGAAAAATTTCTTCCAGCAGCAAGAAATCGGTCCTCCAGTTCATGGTCCAGGATACGGGCATTGGTATCCCGGCGCATAAACAGCAGGAGGTCTTTGACAGCTTCACACAGGCGGATACGGATACTACCCGGAAATATGGCGGGACTGGTCTGGGTCTTGCTATCAGTAAGAAGCTGGTAAGTCTCTTTTCCGGTGATCTGCTGTTGAAAAGCGAAGAGGGGAAGGGCAGCACTTTTTATTTTACTGTGGAGCTGGAGATCAATGAAAATGCCAAGCTCTATATCAATGACGAAAAGGTAAAACAGCTGCCTGTCTTCGACCGGCTGAAGGTTCTGATAGCAGAAGACAATTTCGTCAATATGTCGGTGGCCCGAAAATTCCTGACAAAGTGGGGTATCGAAGTACACGAGGCGGTGAATGGCCTTGAGGCCGTAGAAAAATTCCGGCGGGGCAATTTTGACCTCGTGCTGATCGACCTGGAAATGCCGGAGATGGATGGTATCACCGCACTGGCAGAGATCCGGAAAGTCCACCCTTCCATTCCGGCCATCGCCTTTACTGCAGCCGTGTATGAGGATATGCGTATCGATCTCATGAAGAAGGGTTTTATGGAAGTGGTGCCCAAGCCCTTCCGGCCGGAAGACCTGCACAATAAGATCCAAAAGCTTATTGCTAACAGGGCATAGAGGAAGCGCCGTTAATGTCGCTGCAGCCGCCGTTAAAAAAAAATCACCAACAATTTTTTCAAATACTTGCTGATTAGAAAAAAATAATTTTACTTTTGTAAAGTTCCAAAGCACAAATATATGCTACGACAATATACACATACACAACTGATTTCCGGGTACAACCCGATTAAGGTGTGTATATCTGCGGGGCTAAGTGCTGTTTAACATCTAAAAAAGAGATCCAGCATATAAAAGCCCCGCCAACAGCGGGGCTTTTTCGTATGAGAACCACGAAAACACAAAATAGAACTCTGGTAGTCATTGCGCCCTCGAAGCGCGAAAGGAAGAACTATTGCCCAGGACCGGGCTACACCGAATAATTGCCGCAATTGCAGGCTTTTTATAGGAACCCGGTCAACAAGAGACCGGGTTTTTTTATTAAACAATCGCTCCCTTAGGGAGAAGGAGGCAGTCATGAAATTTAACTTTAGCCTGAAAGGAAGAAGACCAGCCGGTACCCGCTACACATTCGTGCAGGCGGAAATACCGGATGTACAATCGGAACTTTATACAGCTTTGCTGTCGGCATCGTGGTACACCAATCTGAACCAACAGGGCGAGCCCCTGCTTTCCATCCGGGAAGGCATCCGCAGCAGTGACCCGGAATTTGTAGCAAGAATAGCTATTCATCTGCGGGAACGAAACAACCTGAGCCAGCCTGCTTTTTTGCTGACGGCTGAGCTCGCTGCTCTGCGGGGCAATGACGAGAGGACTGGTCAGCTGGTTGGTCGCATCGTGCGTCATGTGGCCGATATCCCGGTCTGGCTGGGCTATTTTCACGATGGAAGCGGGCGAAAGCTGGGTCGGGCTGTGCGTAAGAGCCTTTCCACACTGCTGGGCCAGCTGGATGAATATCAGTTCACCCGTTATAACAAGGAGACACAAACAGGTATAAAGGATGCGCTGTTATTCCTTCGCCCTAAAGCCGCCGACAGGGATCAGAAGGCGCTGTTCTCCAGGATCCTGCGTGACCAGGTAATGGCGCGTCCGACCTGGGAGCAGGAATGGCATGCCCTTCACCAGCAGCGCTATGACAGCCCGGAGCAACGCCAGGTCATCCTGCGGGACAAATGGAAGGAAGGCATTTCCTCCTTCCGTATCGGGTATACGGCGCTGCTGGACAACCTGCAGCCGATGCTCTGCACTGGTGTCAGCGGAAAGGTTTTAAAGCTGGCCGCCGAATATTTGGGTAATGCTGCCGCCGTGACAAGGGCCGGTCATTCGCCATTAAAAATGCTGGAAGTTTACAGGTCCCTTCGCCGGATAGACCAGGGCGGCGTGGGCATGTTGTCCGAAGCGCTGGAGCAGGCGGCCCTTCACAGCAGCTGGAGCCGGTCGGACTTTGGGAAAAATGCGGTCTCGGTTATCGCCATGGATGTCAGCGATAGCATGAAAAGCCCTGTCAGTGGTGCGGGCAGTTCCTTACGCTTCGACATAGCGCCTCTGTTGGCCCTGTCCTGGAAAAACCGGGGCGACCAGGTCATCACGGGCATCATCGGCAACACCTGGAAACCGATGGACCTGCCGGCAAGGCCCACCCTGTCCGCAACGGACGAACTCCGTTTGCGGGAGGGAGAAGCCGGATATGCTATCAACGCGCACCTGGTATTGCAGGACCTGTTGCGTAAGAGGCAGTTAGTCGACAAGGTCCTGATCTTTACAGATACCCGCCTTTGGGATAACAGGACCTTTAATCAGACCGCGGGTACGAATCTCGGAGATTGGTGGAGAGAATACAGGCGCCAGGTGGCCCCGCATGCAAAGCTTTACTGTTTTGACCTGGCCGGTTTTGGTTCGAAGCCGTTGGAAATGCTGGACGGCGACGTCTGTTTGGTAGCAGGCTGGCAGGAGGGAATCTTCAATGTTCTGGAAGCAGTGGATAATGGGAAGGCCGTTCCGGAAAATATCAACGAAACGGGAAAACTGGCCTGAAGGGAGAAAACAGGCGTGGGCATGACTATTGCATAAATAGCGGGTTTAACACGACATATATGAATCTTCTCCTGGAGGAAATATTTAAAACAAGAACATATACCAATTCAAGAAACGAGATCATTTCCATCAATTCAGAGACTTCGCGGGATCAATGCGAGTTTCTGCAATCCATTATCAGGGAAAATGATTTCAAAAATTCCCTTGAAATTGGATTTGCCTTCGGCATGTCCACCTTGGCCATTGTCGAAGAGATAGCCAGGCGGCAGGGGCATCATCTGGTCATCGATAAATTTCAAATGGATGCCTGGGGCGGCAATGGATTGGACCTGGTAAAAAAAGCAGGTTACCTGGACCAGCTTGAATTTGTCAACGAATACTGTTATATGGCGTTGCCCAGACTAATGCTTGCTGGGAGACGCTTCGATTTTGCCTATATTGACTCTACCAAACAATTCGACTGGTTGATGGTCAATTTCTTTTATATCGATAAAGTAATGAAGGTCGGTGGGGTCGTGGTTTTTGACGACGTCAATTTTCCGGGTATAAGAAGATTGTTACGTTATATTTCCCGGTTTCCCAGCTATAAAGTTCATTCCCAGTTTCCCGCTAATAAGGCCCCGTCAAGGTTAAGACAAATGAGCAAATGGCTGAAAAACATTCCGAAGGCCGGTCATCTCCTGAGATCGGAAATTTTGATCCCTGATTACGAATTAGGGCTGAATGCAAATTGCATCGCATTACAAAAAGTCGATGAAGATAAAAGGTCCTGGGACTGGCATGTTGATTTTTAGGCCAATAAGAAGAAATACCCGGTAAAAAAAGGAGGTGGAATGAGGAGTTTTATCTAACTTAACATTCTCAAAGATAAATCTTCAATATATATGGAACCTCCATCGTGGCCCGCCCGATTAAGCCGTCTGCGACAACTATTTTGGTTATTCTTTCTCCTTACCATCGGCTATATGATCTGGGTTAGAAATTATCTGGCTCCCCTAAGTTCGGACGAGATTGTTCAGTTCGAGATCGCCAAGACCGTGGACAAGGCAGAGGCTATCATCGCAGACTGGAAAAACTCAGGCAAATATGAGCAAGGAGTAAAAAGTACGTATTTTGCCTATGTTTTCATTTTCCTCTATACTATCGCCATCGCCCTGGGCTGCCGTTTTATTTCCATTTGTACGGGTAATGACATTCTGATCAAAGGAGGAAGGGGGTTTGCCTGGCTGATCTTAATTGCCACCGTTTGCGACCTTGTTGAGAACATTGCGATCTCCCGGACCCTCCAGGGCGGGATTTCTCAGTGGAATGTCACCATCGCTTACAATCTCGCCCGGATAAAATTCTCCGTTGTCATCGTTTGTCTACTCTTCATGCTTGCCTGTCTGCTCTACTGGGGAATAGGAAGGCTGGCGGGAGAGAAGAAATAACTATTGGTCAGTGCCGCGACAGGATTATTTGGCCGGGCTTTGCCCGGGTTGATCCAACAAGGAGAACCTCAATTTATGCAGGGAGGTATCCCCTCTGAAGATAGTGTTGTTATTTCTATATCCGGCAAGGCGGAGGCCGTTCAGCGGATAATCGTTACCCCGGGTATTAATTTCACCGGCGTCATAACGATGGAAGGTGGCACCACCGATAAGGGTCTTATGATACCCTTGCAAAGCAGGAAGATCATATGCGCTATACATTTCCACCTCCGGATATCCATTCATGAAAGTGTAACTTATATATGACCGGTGGGATTGGTTAGGATTGGAAAAGCTGACCTTTCCAGCCCGCGCATCGACCGATGTTACGTAAGTGCCGGATGGCAGCATCGGCATGTCAGGCCGATCCCCTACAGAAGGGAAGATGCCCTGCACGTGTTCCAGAGTATTACTTCCGGCAGCAAGATCTCCGGTAAAGGGCGCTGATGTGTTGACGTAATAGTCTGCCCATAAGTCCAGTTTCATTCCTTCCTGCATGCCATAGGCCAGATTGATCAGACGCACCGTATCGTGGCTGATACTTTTAATAATACCAACAGGATTAGTAGGAGCAATGATCTTCAAAAAAACATCCTGATAGGGCAGCCGCCAGGTCAATACAAAATCACCAGACTTGAGCTTCAGGGCATCGGTAGCGACACCCAGTACGAACCAGGCTGTCCAGTCCGATTTATTGACATGAATAGTTGGAGTACCGTTTATTTGTACCTTTCGCTCATAGGTATCATTAAAGGTTAGCTTATACATCAGGTCGACACCATAATCATTGTCATGGAACCGGTAGCTATTGCCATAATACACAGGGTCGGCATCCTTGCCGTTGGACCCCCGGAAAGGATAAGGAGAAGCTACTGACACAGGGTTGGTATTGACGCTGCCTAATATTCCCCCGGAATAATACATGCCGACATTCTTAAACAAGGATGTGGGATAAATGAGATTCTCATCCAGATTTACAGCTATGGGAGGCTCGTTCATTGTCCCACCTTCATAATAGTTACCGGACCCGGACAAATTGAGGCGCATGCCGATCCCCCCCGTATAACAGCGCAACATGCAATTATGAAAGCTTGCCCCAGAACCCAGGATAAAAAAATCCGGATAAGGTATACCGGGACCCGTCGTAGAAAAATTCAGCTGACAATCCTCAAAAGAGAGTGTAGCGGCTCCTCCTGCATATCCGATCCGGAATAGTTCTTCTGCATATACATTCCTGAAAGTACCACCAAATGAGGCTGAGTAAATACAACACAGCTGTTTCATCGCGTCGGCTATATTCACTCCGTCTACCATAGGAACAGCTGCACCATCCCCATGCCGGAATCCATAATTTACATTGTCAAAGAGTGTGTGAGTAGCTCCCCAGCATTTTATTCTTTCTACATGACATTCCTTCGACTGCGCCTGCCCCATGGCATACCCTATCTTATTAAAGCTGATGTCGCAATCGATCACATCAACCAATTCGCCATTTTGCTGATTGGAGGGAGTGATCATAACGGCAACGATAAAATTAACGATCGAACAACCGGTAATCGCCACTGCTGTAGACCCGCCTCTGCCCAGTCCCCGGGGACACCAGGCATGCAGGCCGGGGTACATATCCGAGTTCGACGGATAAACGGTGGAGTCTGAAAATGGATCAATGGCTATACCAGAATAAGGCGATCGCGGGTTCTGTCTCGAACTGCCATCCGTCCATTGTGCAAAAGAAAGCGTATCAACCTGGATCGGACGAAGCTGGTTTGGAAAAGTAAAACGTCCTCTGATGACCAGGTTTTTCACGGTGACTCCCTTGCCTGACTGGATGCCTATGGCGAAAGTATTATTAAAAGTAGGCAGAATATTGGCGGATCCACTACCAAGGTCCCTTGAGCCGGCCGGGCCGACAAGATCTATACTGGCCTGGCGATAGGCATTTCCTGTCAACCGGGCGACGATAAGGGGGCGGCTTATCTTATAGCTCCCGGCCGGAAAATATAAGGTTCTGCCTGCCAAAGGTTGATTTAAAATATAATCTATAGCTTTTTGAATAGCATACCAGTCGTCTGCAGAGCCATTAGCGATTGCCCCAAACCATTTGACATTAAAAACATCCTTGTCCACCACTCTTTTGAACCTCAGACCATCGGCAGCGACCAGAGTCATGACGCTATCGTCGGGTGTATTCTTATCCGCCGGATCACAAATGAATATACCTTCCCGACCAGCATCCGTCAAATAGATTATTTTCCCGCCGCCAGGAGAGGACTTATTGTTTCTAAGTTCAGACAAAGAGATCCCGTCTTTTATCCCTTGTGCATATAGTGAAACAGAGATCAGACCTGTGAGGAAGAGCAGGGCAATTGATTTCATAAAAGCAATAATGAGGTTTTTCTTTATCTTATTTTGTCTTGTTTGTAGAAACCGACAATAAACACCTGTTTTTCAGAATATAATTAAAGATATTGAATATTAAAATCTCTTATATTTGCAAGCAAGGCTCGTAATGCACTCTTTTATAGTAATTTGTATTAAAGCCGATGCAATAAATCCAAGGATAATCAGTTTTTAACCTATTTTTGGAAATGTCAGTTAAATTTTTACATTCCTGTGAAGAATAAGTTGCAGAATATGCTTCTATAAACATATTGGAAGGGTATTAAGAGCAGTGCAAATACGCTCTTATATACCCTTTTCTCTTTCTACAATTAGGTAAAAACGAATTTATTTATCTGATTGATTATCAATAATTTAAAAAGTCATTCTGTGACTGAGGAGGCGAAGCCATGCCTGACAGCAAGCAAAGGTGGTATGTATTATATACCAAACCGCGGTGGGAAAAGAAAGTACACAGTCTTCTGGTGAAGAAAGGGATAGAAGCTTATTGCCCGCTGAATAAGACAAAAAAGAAATGGAGTGACAGGATCAAATGGGTAGAGGAACCGTTACTAAAATCTTATGTTTTTGTGAAGATCCCGGAAAAAGAGCAGGCAGAGGTGCGAATGGTCAATGGAGTCGTAAATTTTGTCTATTGGCTCGGTAAACCAGCGGTAGTGAAGGAAGCAGAGATCAGCATTATTAAGAAATTCCTGAATGAATATGTTGATGTCATCGCCGAGGCGTTGCCTATCAAACCTGAAGCGAGACTAAAAGTGCAAAGAGGTATTTTCATGGATAGAGAAGTCAAGGTTTTGAAAGTACAACGGAATAGAGTTCAGGTCGTTATAGAGAGTATCGGTTATTCATTGGTCGCGTTCGTCGATAAGTCGAACCTCGCCGCAATTGAGAACAGTACTGTTAATTATTAATACTTTTTTTAATGCAGTTTTACATATTGCGAAGATCATTTCTTAGTTGTGCCGCTGTTATTATCTTTCTGGCTTGCACCTTACCTTCCTGCGTAAATACCCGCTCCCTTATTTATATGCAGGGCAAGTTCGATACTGCCCGGCTGCGCGAAGTGTCGGTCAAAGAGAATACGATCCAAAAGGGTGATATTTTGAGTATCATCGTCTACAGTGACAACCCTGAAGCCACTAGGATATATAACCAGTCGCTGATCACAACGGGTGGAAGCTCCGGCGGCGTGACCGGCAGCAACACCGGCTCACAGAGTGTTGCCGGAAACTCTCCGTCCTCTGGGGGATATCAGGTAGATGAAAACGGAAATATCACGTTCCAGGGATTGGGTTTGCTGCATGTCGATAGTCTCACAAGGATCCAGCTCAAGGATACCCTGATTGAAAAGTTAAAGAACTACCTGGTTAATCCATATGTGAACATCAAATTCGTCAACTATAAATTCACTATGCTGGGCGAAATAGCCCGGCCAGGTATTTTTTCCATTCCCAGTGACCATATCAGCCTGCTGGAAGCGTTGGGAATGGCAGGGGATATGACCTTTTATGGAAGAAGGGATAATATTCTTGTGGTCCGCGAACAAAACGGAAAAAGAGAATTTGCGCGGCTGGACATTACCAAGCCCGATATTATGGCCTCGCCTTATTTCTACCTTCAGTCCAATGACGTCGTGATTGTAGAGCCTACCAGGAAAAAGGTCGCGGCCAACGACCAAACGGCCTTCCGGAATATATCTATCGCTGCAAGCATCATTTCAACATTGGCGCTGCTCTACTCAATATTCAAATAATTACCTCTTTAGCCTTTAAGCTATGGCTGAAAATTCTAACGAATCATCCTGGAATATGGAGTCTCCTAAGCGGGAAAACTTTCAGGCAATTTCTCCCAAGGAGTTTATATTCAGATATCTGAAATATCTTCCCTGGGTAATAGTCTGCGGAGTGACGGCTTTTATAATTGCCTATGTTAAGATCCGGTACTCAGTTCCGGTGTATCATGTCCAATCTTCGATGGTGATCCAGGACGAGGAGGCCAGTGGTTCCAAAGACCCAAGGTTCCAGGACCTGATGTTGGGCCAGAATACATCCAACCTTGGAAATGAGATCCAGATATTGAAATCGTCCCCTGTTATTAACCGTGTCGTACAGACATTACACCTCGAAACGAGTTATGTTAATATCGGTACGATCAGGTCCAGCCTTCTTTACCCCGATGTTCCATTCAGAATGGAGGTTATCCATTTTGCTGATTCCAGCGCAGGTGTCAGCCTGGCTGTAAATGTGTTGAATGACCAGCAATTTACGCTGGTAAAAGAAGGTCCGAAATTTTCCTTCGATAAGGAATTCGACCTCAATGGCAACAGGCTTTTGTTGACCAGGAACCGGGTTGTTCCGCTTAAGAGTTACACTACTTTACAATTCCAGGTCTCCAGGATGCCTTCGAAGGTCGTGGCAGGCGGGATCATGAATGGGTTGCAAATCGGCATTCTCACGGAAGGAACTACTGTGTTGTCCCTATCGTATGATGGCGAGAATGCCAACCTGGGCATTGATGTCCTCAATACCCTGATGAAGGTATATGATTCGCTGAAGATCGAAGATAAGAACCGCATTTCCACCAATACGCTCCAGTTCATTGACGCTCAATTGGGAGCCCTGCAGGGCCAGCTGTCTTCCGTGGAGGGAAAAACTAAGGGATTTATGGTGGACAACAATGTCTATGACATTTCCGACCAGTCCAAAATGTATATCAGCAATCTCCAGGAGATCGGTAAGAGACAATCGGAACAACAGGTGAGGGTGGCGATCCTCGATATGCTGCTGAGCTATGTGGACGACCCTAAGAATGCCGGCAAACTGGTGCCAACCAGCCTGGGCATTGAAGAACCGGCCATCAACCAGTTCGTCGCGGAGTATAACCGATTGCAACTTCAGCGAGAGGCCAGCCTGAAGACAACCAGACCGGAGAACCAGGTAATAAAAGACATGGATGCGTCATTGGAGAAAACGCGGAGTGATATGGCTCAGGCTCTTCGGAATGTCAGACAGAGTTATATGATCGCGATCAATAGCATGCAAAAGCAGGCGGAGAATAACCAGGGTCTTCTAAAGTCCACGCCCGGTAAGTCGATGCAGCTGCTGAATATTCAACGACAGCAAAAGATCCTGGAAGACCTGTATTCCTTTCTCCTGATGAAAAGACTGGAGACGGCTATCTCGTCGGCGGCGACCATATCGAATTCGAAAGTGATAGAACCGGCCGCCTCGTCGTATTCTCCCATAAGCCCAAATAAGAAAGGTATTTATACTTTTCATTTACTTATCGGCTTGCTGATCCCTGTCGGGGTCATCGCTCTGATCGAATTGCTAAGGGATAAAGTTACCGGCCGGGCAGATATAGAAAAAAGGACACAGGCTCCTATTCTCGGCGAGATCGGCCATTCTGAAGACGGCCAGACATTGGTCGTATCCCAGAATAGCCGTCGCTTTGTTGCCGAGCAATTTCGTATCATCCGAAGTAATTTGCAGTATATCGTGGGCAAAAAGGAAAGGCCTGTCATCCTAGTGACCTCTTCTTATAGCGGCGAGGGCAAATCATTCGTAAGCACGAATATCGGTGCCGTAATGGCCCTAGCCGGTAAAAAGACAGTTATTATGGAGTATGATATCCGCAAACCAAAGATCGTCGCTGGTCTCGATCTGAAGAGGAAAATGGGTATCACCAATTATATTATCGGTAAAGCAAAGTTCGAAGATCTGATATTACCGGTACAAGGTGTGGAGAATCTCTTTGTCATTCCCTGCGGTCCCATTCCCCCTAATCCGGCGGAACTGTTGTTGGACAGCAGGCTAGACGAGCTGATGCAGGATGTCATGCAACATTTTGAAGTTGTGATCATGGATACGGCACCCGTAGGCCTGGTTAGTGATGCCAACAACCTGAGTAAGTACGCCGATTGCACTTTATACATCGTCAGGCAAGGACACACCTTCCGTAAACAGATAAATTTGATCGAGGAATTATATGTAGAAAAAAGGCTGCCCAATATTTCCATTTTACTGAACGATGTCAAGACGGAAGGAGGTTATTATGGGGGGTATGGCTATTACGGGGGATATGGCTACTATGGAAGCCATTCATCCAAGTCGGGTTATTTTGATGATGATAAGGGCCTGAAAAAAGATAATTCGATATTCAAGAGAATTAAAAGACTATGGGGCAAGTAATTGCGTTATTTGTCTTTCCAATGATAGAACTATCAAACCTAGACCATGAACGACCAATCCATGCAGGCGGACCGAGAGCACTGGGACCTGGTTATCAAACCGAAGAATTCGTTATTTGCACTCAACTTAAAAGAGGTATGGCGGTACAAGGACCTGCTGTTGTTATTTGTAAAAAGGGACTTTGTCGCTCAATATAAACAAACAGTGCTGGGACCTGTCTGGAACCTGGTACAACCTATTCTGACCACTGCTATCTTTCTGTTGCTGTTCGGCAGAATAGCCAATATTCCTACGGATGGTATCGATCCGATCCCTTTTTACCTTAGTGGCATCACTATCTGGAACTATTTCTCCGTTTGTCTCACTAATACTTCAAACACCTTTGTCTTAAATGCATCCATTTTTGGAAAGGTGTACTTCCCCCGGCTTGTCATTCCTCTTTCGGTAGTGCTTTCCAACATAATAAGATTTGGCATTCAATTTTTCCTGTTGTTGATTGCCATAGTTTTCTATCACTTTTTTAAGGGTGCCCCGCTTTATATCAGTTTTTCATGGGTGCTAATCATACCTGTGGTGGGCCTTATGGCTGGGCTGGGGCTTGGATTGGGCATCATCATTTCATCACTTACAACCAAATACCGGGATTTTACGGTATTGATGACCTTTGTTATACAGTTGGCGATGTATGTAACGCCTATTGCTTATCCTTTGTCTTTCCTGGCTGCAACCAAATATAAGAATCTGATCTCCCTCAACCCGATGAGCCCTGTGGTGGAGCTTTTCAGGTATGCGGTATTCGGGAAAGGAACTTTTACTACAGGTAGCATTCTGTATAGTGTCATTTTCACCGTACTGTCGTTATTTATCGGCCTGGTGATCTTTACAAAAGTCGAAAAAAGCTTTATGGATACTGTTTAAAACGTTTTAGATCCCCTGGAAATGAATACCGTAATTAAAGTAGAGAATCTATCCAAACAATATCGCCTCGGAGAAGTAAGCACCGGAGCCTTGTCTCATGACATCAACCGATGGTGGCATAAAATGAGAGGGAAAGAGGATCCTTACTTAAGAATAGGAGAAGACAACGATCGCACGACAAAAGGAGAAAGTGATTATGTCTGGGCGTTGAAGAACGTGGACTTCGAGGTCAGACAAGGAGAGGTAATGGGTATAATCGGACGCAACGGCGCGGGTAAATCCACGCTCCTTAAGATATTAAGCCGTACGACCAGTCCTACAAAGGGAGAATTGAAGATCAGGGGCCGTGTGGCGAGTTTGCTGGAGGTGGGAACAGGCTTTCATCCCGAATTGACGGGGAGGGACAATGTCTTTCTGAACGGCACCATCATGGGCATGACGCGGAAAGAGATCATGCAAAAATTTGATGCAATCGTTGACTTTGCGGGCGTGGAAAGATATATAGACACACCGGTGAAAAGATACAGCAGCGGGATGTATGTCCGTCTGGCCTTTGCAGTCGCGGCACACCTGGAGCCGGAGATCCTAATCGTGGATGAGGTTTTGGCCGTGGGAGACGCCGAATTTCAAAAGAAATGCCTTGGTAAGATGAGCGAAGTGAGCGAGAAGGACGGACGCACTATCCTGTTCGTTAGTCACAATATGACGGCTGTAAAGAATTTATGCAGCACCGTTATGTATATGACGAATGGTTCGGTCCATGAAATAGGGCCTACAAACCAGGTAATTAACAGTTATTTATCCCATTATGTGAACAGCAGCCTGTTCCAGGAGTACGAGAACTCTGAAGAGGCGCCGGGCAACCAGTTTGTCAGCGTGAAAAAGATAGAGATTGTTCCGAAGTTAAAAAATGAAACTGATCCGATTACCATTGACAAGGACGTGGATATCGAATTCGAATTCTGGAACAAAGTCAACGGAGCCACACTTAATCTCAGTCTGGGCATTTATACCATTGCGGATGAACATGTATGTCAGGTGGTCTCGAATCCGGCCATCCTGCCGAAGGGGCTTTGTAAATCTGTCTGTAGAATCCCGGCTAACTTCCTGAATGACGGCATCTATAAAATAACGATCCTGATAGTACAAGATCAGTCAAAAGTTCTTTTTGAGTTTTCTGATACGGTAAGTTTTGAGATGCATGAGTCCCGGGAAGCAAGCGGCTGGCATGGAAAATGGCCAGGATTTGTGCGCCCCCAATTTAATTTTAATCTCGCAAAGTTTTAAAAATGACCCCGACGGATTATTCCAACTATTTTTTGCACCTGTTCCAGGAGATACTCCTTTCGATCAACAATGAGTATTTAGACAATTATGATCATTTGAGATTTGGTCCTTCGGATGAAAAGAGATCGTTTTCTATAAAACAGAACGTAAGGGACAAATTGCATGAGAAGGGCTATTTTCATAAGTCCGATGCAACCAGCGTAGCAGGTAAGATAAGGGAGGCCGCGTGGGTCAGGGACTTTGAATATTTATACACTATATTAGAGGACGAAGACTCCCAGGACCTGCTGATAAAAATAGTCGTTTACAGAATGTTGGGCCATCGGAAGGTAAAACTGCCACTTAGCACACCGGAATATTGGGAGAGTATTCACCAGATCGAATCATATCAAAGCAAGGAGGACGTTATCCAGATCGATTTCATGAATTATAAACTACCTCTTACCGATCTGTTTTTTTTAAAAGTGCCTTTAAAGCTTTATTATTCGGCTTTTGGAATTAATATAGATTTCGTAATCAAGCAATATGAATTTCACAGAAACGGCGTCCATATACAAGCGGAGGAGGGCGAAACTGTAATTGACGGCGGCGGTTGTTTTGGGGATACAGCTTTATATTTCGCCGACAAGATAAAGACGAAGGGCCAGGCGCACGTATTCGAGTTTATACCCGACAATATCAGCATCTTTGAAAAAAATATCGGCCTGAACCCCCAGGTCGCACCCGCAATAAAGCTGGTAAAACATCCATTGTGGTCCCACTCGGATGAAGAAGTGTTCTATCAATCCAATGGACCCGGAAGCAAGGTCTCCTTTGAATCATTTGAAGGGTATTCCGGTAAGACCAGCACTCTTTCCATAGATGACTACGCAGGCAGAGAAGGACTGAAAAGGATCGATTTCATCAAAATGGACATTGAAGGCGCCGAATTTAAGGCTTTACAGGGCGCGGCCGACACCCTGAAAAAACACCGACCCAAGCTTGCTATAGCATTGTACCATAGCACTCAGGATTTCGAAGTCATACCAAGATTCCTGAAGGAACTTGATCTTGGGTATAAATTTTATTTATCTCATTCAACAATTTACGGAGAAGAGACTATGTTATTCGCAGTCGCGGAATAAGGAGTAACATAACTTAAATCTGTATTCAATGATCGATCTAAAATGCCAATTAACGTAACAAAAACCTTCCTCCCCCCATTTGAGGAGTATTCTGCGATCCTAAAACGCGCGTGGAATAATAATTGGATCACCAATAACGGCGAATTACTACTCGAATTGGAAGGGAAATTGAGGTCCTATTTGAGCGTGGATCACCTTTGGTTTTGTAACAATGGTACATCCGTGCTTCAGATAGCCCTTAAGGCTTTAAATGTTACCGGTGAAGTCATAACTACCCCTTTTTCATATGTCGCTACGACCACGTCCATACTATGGGAGAATTGTACACCTGTATTCGTCGATATCAATGAGAATGATTTTTGCATCGATCCCTCCAAGATCGAAGCTGTCATAACCCCCCGGACAGATGCCATACTTGTCACACACGTATACGGTTATCCCTGCGATGTCGAAGCCATTGATATAATAGCGAAAAAGCACAATCTTAAAGTTATTTACGATGCCGCACATGCTTTTGGCACCCGTATAAATGGAAGGTCATTGTTGGGTTACGGAGATGTCAGTACATGCAGTTTCCACGCGACTAAATTATTTCATACCGGAGAAGGCGGCTGTCTCGTAACCAATGACCCCGAATTGGCGAGACAGATGTTCCTGTACCGGCAGTTCGGTCATGTCAACGATGATTATTATTCGATGGGGATCAATGCAAAGAACTCTGAATTGCATGCCGCAATGGGTTTGTGCAACCTCAATCATATTAGCGAAATAAGAGCAAGACGCAAAACTCAATGGCTGTTGTACAAAGACAGGCTGAGAGATGGCGATTATCAAACACTGGAGATAAATGAAAACGTCGACTATAATTATGCCTATTTTCCTCTTGTTTTCCCATCAGAAGAAGACCTGCTGAATGCCCTTAAAGCATTAAAAGAGAAGGACGTTATTCCCAGGCGGTATTTTTATCCGTCGCTGAACACTTTGTCATATGTCGAACCCCAGAGCTGCCCGGTATCGGAAAGCATAGCCAAACGAGTTATATGTCTGCCCCTTTTTTATGACCTTTTGGAAAAGGATCAGGAAATGATCACGGAAGTATTGATGAAATGTGAAATAAACAACAAGTAAAAACAATCAGCATGTTTCAGCAGAATATTGCAGTCACAGGTGTAGGGGGCGGAGTGGGCCAGAGCGTAATAAAATCCCTGTATGATACAGGATATAATATAATAGGGTTAGATGGCGAATTATTGGGAACAGGGCTATATGCTGTGAATAAAGCATATAAGATTCCTTATGCCACAAATGAGAATTACATTCCGGCCTTACTGGATATTTGCAGAAAAGAGAATTGCAAATTATTATTCCCCGGCCTGGACGCAGAGTTGATGATATTCTCGAAAAACAGGGACCGGTTTAAGGAGATTGGAACAACTATCGTCGTGAGCAGCCCCGAAGTTATCGATATATCGGACGATAAAATGCAAACCTTTACAGCCTTGAAGGCCGTCGGAGTAGAGGTCCCTGAAACAATGAACCTTGACGAATGGGTCTCAGACCGGGGAGCGTTAAAATCGCCGGTAATCATAAAACAGAGAAAAGGAGGTGCAAGGTCCAAGAACGTTTTTCTCTGTCGGAATGAGAATGATGTTAAAGTGTTTTTTGAAAGAAAGGACCTTGAATATACCGGTTTTATAGTTCAGGAATACATTGAAGGCGACGAGTACACCTGCGGAACGATAAACCTGGATGATACCTGTAAAGGGGTCATTGTCATGAGAAGAATACTCAGAGATGGCGATACATATAAGTGTTTTGTTGAAAAGAACAAGGTAATCGAAGATACGGTCAGGACAGTTGTGAACGGTATAAAACCTTTTGGAGCCTGCAATGTGCAATTAAGGGTGAAAAATGGGATACCTTATGTCTTTGAGATAAATGCGCGGTGTTCCGGAACCACCGGAGCGCGATCGATTTGTGGCTTTAACGAGCCCCAAATGATCGCGGATTACCTTTTAAATAAAAAAGAGCCCGCTTATAAGATCAAAGAACTGTCCATCTTGCGTTACTGGAAGGAGCTCGTTGTGGAGAATGACACGATCGAAAAGTTCAGGTCAGCCAATTTCATCGAAATGAATAACCATCCCAATTTATGATCCTTCTCACCGGTCATGGGGCTTTGGGTGAGTCTTTTTCCACGCTGACCAGCTGTGATATTATCTCTTCGCGGCAACTTTCAGCGGGGCAGATGGAGACCCTGCTTGCTCAGTACAATGTCATTATTCACAATGCGGCAAATCTTAATCCCACTGGTCCGCAAGAGGCTGTTGACGACAATTTCCTTTTAACAAAAAGGCTTATTGATACCGCTTATAAGGTAAGACCGGATGTGAGATTCGTCTATCTGAGCTCGATGAGTTTTTTGAAAGAGGAGAAGGAATACCTGGATATCGGCTCCATGACAGACTATTCGTTCTCAAAATACCTGGCGGAGGTATACTGCATCAGGCATCCTCTGAAAAAAGTCAATGTAGTAAGGTGCTCTACCATCTTTTATTCGGATGAGAAAAGAGACGGATTGTCAAAGCTGATCTATGATGCCGTTAAATCAGGTGCAATCACCCTTATCAATAATGGTAACGCAAAAAGAGACTTTATACCTGTAGAGATCGTTGCCGGTTATTTACATAAAATCATCCTCCGGGAGATTTCAGCCAAGGTGCTTACTCTGGCTTCGGCAAATGCGGTCAGTTTTGCCACAGTAGCGGAGTGTTTGAAAAAAAGGCTGCCCAGTTTGACCATTCAAAATAAGCCGATGGATGGGGTTAAGCAGGTGTTGTCTGATTTCTCAGACAGCTCAATAAAGGAAATAGGGGAAATAGATTTTATACTGGAAGACTTCATTGATAAATATATAGCCGCTATCCAATCGTGAGAATAACAATTTTTAGCGACGTACATGGTAACCTTCCTGCTTTCGAAACAATGTTAAAGCACGCAGGGCAATCCGATCTTTACATTTGTCTCGGCGATCTGGTCAACTATGGGCCCTGGAGTAATGAATGTGTGGATCTGGCCCTTTCCCTTGACCCTTGTGTCTGCCTGATGGGAAACCATGAAGAAGCATTTATTAATAATTTCTATCCGGGAGAGAACAAATTAGTACAGCAGTTTTTCCAATTTTGTATCGGTCATTTTAGGCGAAAGAAGCAGATTGAACAATTTAAGGAGTCTTATTTTTACCAGGACTATTGGTGCCGGCATACAGTAAATAACAGTTATATCTATCCTGACACCGATATTTCTTTAGATGCCAACTATGTTATCGGGCATTCTCATCACCAGTTTGCCTATCATAATAATGGGTATACATTGTATAATGCAGGCAGCGTCGGTCAGAATAGAAAATTTATCAACCTGGTCAACTATATGGTTCTTGAAGCTGATTCGCGCTCCTTCAAACTGGAATCCGTGGTTTATGATGTCGATCTCTTTATCAGCGAGCTAAAAAGCAGAAACTATCCTCAGGAATGCATTGATTACTATTTAAACAAGGAAAGAATATAATTTCATTATGGAAAATAAAGAATTGTTTTCAATGCTTACTGACGATAACCAGAGACCTGGCGATAAGAATTATTACCAAGATCTGGGCCGATTCTGGGACAAAAGCATTGGTACGAACATCGACAAACTTAAGTCCTTCACAAAGTTCGTCCCCTTCACAGAATTTCCTAAGTTTATCTGTAAGTATGAGATCTTCAAGAAGATCCTGCACATCCATGGCGGGATAGTCGAATGTGGTGTCCACCAGGGAGCGGGTTTAATGACCTGGGCACTACTGAGTTCCATTTTTGAACCCGTCAATCACATCCGGAAAATCATCGGGTTTGATACTTTTGAAGGATTTGCGGATATAACCGAGCAGGATAAGGTTACCAATAACGCGCAAGCAAAAGTCGGAGGTCTGGCTGTCAATTCATTCGAGGATATCAAAGAAGCCATCAGGATATATGATATGTTTCGCCCGCTGGGGCATATCGGCAAGGTCGAGCTGGTTAAGGGTGATGCAAGTATCACAATTGAAAAGTATATCGCCGAGAACCCACACTTGGTCGTCTCTCTGTTATACCTGGATTTCGACGTATATGCCCCGACCAGGCGGGCCATCGAGTTATTGATTCCGAGGATGCCTAAAGGCGCGATCATCGCATTTGATGAATTGTACATCAAACAATGGCCCGGAGAAACACAGGCTTTGATCGATACGATAGGGATCTCGAATTTACAGATCGAGCGATTCCCATTCTTTCCGCAGATATCCTATGCCGTACTTCGCTAAAGATAAAGCAATATGACAGTAAGTGTTTTCATGATAACTTACAACCAGGAAAAATATATAGATCAGGCCGTTCAAAGCGTGTTGTCGCAAAAGACATCCTTTGACTTTGAAATAGTCATCGGGGAAGATCTATCGACTGATCGTACAAGGGAAATTGTTTTGGGCTATGAAGCAAGATACCCCGGGAAAATAAGAGTGATCAGGTCCGAAAAGAACGTCGGTGCACAATCCAATGCAATACGTACTTATCAGGCCTGCAAACAAAAGTATGTCGCCCTCCTTGAAGGAGATGACTACTGGACCGACCCATATAAACTTCAGGTCCAGGTGGATTTTCTTGAAGCTCACCCTGAATATGTAGGCTGCTTTCACAATGCCGAAGAGAGATATGAGGAAGATCCGACTAAATCTTCGTTTTTATATTGTAACTACCCTTCGGCGAGACCAATCTCCTTTTCGGATCTGCGGCTTGGTAATGTAATGCCAACCTGTTCGATCATGTATAGGAATAATCTTTTTTCGGGTTTCCCCGAATGGTTTTATAAGCTGAAAATGGCTGACTGGCCGATGCATTTATTGAATACACGATATGGGGATTTTTGGTATATACCTAAAGTCATGGCTGTGCACAGATTGCATTCCAAAGGCATTTGGATGTTACAGGACCAGGAGAAGAATAATAAATATGTTATCGACGCTTATGATGCGATGATAGAAGGGTTTAAAGGCAATGATGAGCATGTTGGTCATCTCATCAATGGTAGGATGAATTTTGTCGAATCAATACAACAACCGAATAGAAAACCAAGTTTAAAGGCGCGGTCCAAACAACTAATGATAAGGCTGATCCAAAAACTCTAAATTCCTGCTTAATAAATGAGAAATTACTTAAATATTGCAAAGCGTTTTGTAAATCAGGTAAATGCAATTTATAATAAAACTATGGCCGATCCAATTGAATATGATCTGAAAAACCCGAAGGTCCTGACCGGCCGATTATTCGCTAAATTCAACAGTGAGAGAATTATTGACAATCTTCACGATGCAGAATTTCAAGTATTTTCTCAATGGGGTGATGACGGGATCATTCAATATCTTATTGATAAGATTGATATTCCACATAAGACTTTTATTGAATTTGGAGTTGAGAATTATACGGAATCGAATACAAGGTTCCTGCTTATAAATAACAACTGGTCCGGACTTGTAATGGATGGTTCTGAGGAGAACGTCAATTATATAAAACGTGACCCGATTTCCTGGGCTCATGAACTTCACGCATGGGCTGTCTTTATTACAAAAGAGAATATAAACCAAACTCTCACCAGGTTCCTTAATATCGGATATGATAAGGAGGTTGGCATTTTATCTGTCGATATAGATGGCAATGATTACTGGATATGGAAAGAGATCGATGTCATAAATCCAGTCATCGTAATTGCAGAATATAACAGCATCTGGGGGCCGGATAATCCATGGACAATACCATACGAAGCCGATTTCTATAGAAAAAGTGACGGGAACTCAATACTGCACTACGGAGCTTCATTACTGTCCCTTTGTGATCTTGCTGAAGAAAAGGGGTATTTTTTTATCGGCTGTAACTCTTCCGGAAATAACTCATACTTCGTACGAAAAGATAAAATAGGAGAATTGAAACCTTTAAAGCCCGATGAGGGGTATGTGTTGTCCAGATTCAGAGAGTTGAGACTAAGTGATGATGCCATTGTTTCAGGAAAAGATAGATTGAACAATACAAAAGGCAGGAAAGTATTCAATACCAGGAGACAGCAGGTTGAGACAATCTAAATGGTATGAACCTAAAAGTTTTTATCGCTTTACGATGAATAGATTAGATGGCAAATACATGGTGCAGTTGGACGGATTCCGATTTTTCGCTGTTAGCGGCGTTATGGTTGGTCATTGGCTTACATATCCATATATGAACAGGATAGGCCCAATGCTTGCTTCCTTTGGTGTAAATCTTTTTTTTGTTTTAAGCGGATTTCTAATTAGCCAGATTCTGATCAACTCCAAATTTAATGTTGAGAAGTCAAAATTGTTCATTCTAAAGCAATTTTACATACGAAGATTTTTAAGGATTTTTCCTCTGTATTATCTGGTCGTTCTTTTAGGATGGATATTTAAAGTTCCCTCTGATAATACTTCCTTTTTTTGGTTTGTTACTTATACAACAAATATTATTTGCGGGATTAATCAGGGACATTGCGGATATTTCACCCACCTTTGGTCATTAGCTGTAGAAGAACAGTTTTACATTATTTTTCCGTTTATAATTCTATTGATCTTACCCCAAAAATTACTGCAAACTTTTTTGTTATTGATAGTTCTTGCAATCTGTAGCAGGCTGGTAATATATTTTATTTTAAAGGGCAGCCCTGACATGGAATGGGCTTCCTACACGCTTACACCTTGTTGTTTCGATGCGTTCGGAATTGGAGCAGTATTAGCATATTTGAAAATATTTTCTTCCGAACAGCTATTAAGAATACTTAATAGAACTTATGTATTTTTCGGAATCCTGTTGTTTTGTCTTGGGCTTTATTTTTTCTCTTTGGGCCATCCAAAATTGAATTTACCATTGATTCTCTCCTACAGATTAACTTTATCAATTTTCTGTTTTTGGCTAATTGGTGTTGGAAGTTTTTCAGAGTATAAGGGCTTAACGAAAAGAATCCTGGAAAATAGAGTGGTTGTTTACCTGGGGAAGATTAGCTACGGAATATATGTTTATCATCATTTTATACCCTGGGTTTTACAAAAGCTCGGATTCGATGGAAATAATCATTCCCTGATCTTAGACGCGCTATTCTATTTTTCGGTAACTGTCGGGTTGTCAGTTGCATCATGGCATCTGTTCGAAAGTCCAATTAACGGATTAAAAAGATTCTTTAACTATAATTCAATGGAAAAAGTAACGGGATATATATATGCCGAAAAATAAAATACTAATCCTGGGTTCCGAAGGTTTCATCGGCAGCCATGCCGTAAGCTACTTCCGCTCTTTAGGCCATCCTGTTATAGCTGCAGACATCGTCCTGAAACAAGAGAAGGATTATATGCTGATAAATCCGGAGCTTCCCGATTTCTCGCGGATCTTTACGCGAACATCCTTCGATCTTTGCATTAATGCTACCGGGGCTGCCAATGTACAGCTGTCTTTCGCGCACCCTGCAATGGACTATATGCTGAACGTGACGAATGTCTATACGATCCTCGACAGCATAAGGCAATACAATCCGGGGTGCAAATTCATAAATTTCAGCAGTGCCGCCGTTTATGGCAACCCTTCCTCTCTGCCTATCCACGAGTCGGCTGCCCTTAGCCCAGTCTCTCCCTACGGCCATCATAAAGTTTACAGCGAACAGGTCTGCAAGGAATTTTTCGACCTGTTCCAGGTGCCTACCCTTAGCCTGCGCATCTTTTCCGCATATGGTGAAGGACTTAAGAAGCAATTGTTCTGGGATGTATACAAAAAGATCTCCGAGGCCGACGGATTCATCGAGTTATTTGGCACGGGCAAGGAGACGAGGGACTTTATTTATGTAACAGATATCATGCATGCGCTGGAATCCGTCATCCAAAATGCGCCATTCAACGGCACAGCTATAAATTTGGCAAGCGGGAAGGAATCAAGCATAAAAGAAGTGACAGATATATTTGTGGAAGACCTTAAAAGCACAGTTGAGATTAAATTTACAGGCAGTAATAAGATCGGAGATCCCTTAAATTGGAGGGCCGATATCGGACTGCTTCAGTCATACGGATTCAAGCCCCGGTATTCACTAACCGAAGGCATTAACAACTATTGTAAATGGCTAAGAGAAAAAAAATAGCGCTAACGTATTATTATTCCGAGAGCTGGATAGCCGGCAGTTATTATGTGCTGAATATCATACAAGCTTTTAATAACCTCAGCGACGATGAAAAGCCGCACCTGATCATCCTTGCTGAAAAGGAGCAGGGACTCGACCTTGTCAAAAGCATCGGGTATCCATATATCGAATATGTTAATATGGATATCAACAATGACGGTTTGATCAGCAAATATTTACGTAAGATATCCCGCAAACTGTTCAAGGCAGATTATTTATTAAGGTCCCGGCTTTCCGGCGTGGAGTATATTTTTGAAGGGAGTGAATCCTTCCCCTTTATCAAAAATCACTATTATTGGGTACACGACTTCCAGCAATGCAGGTTGCCTGACTTTTTCTCCGAAGAAGAGGCTGCCGCCCGCTCGGCTTTGCCCAAAAAAGTTGCACAAATGGAAGGGGTCACACTTATTCTCAGCAGCAGGGATGCTCTAAACGATTTCAATACCTTTTTCCCGGGTTACCGTTGCAAGGTGAAAGTCCTTCGTTTCGCATCATCACTTCCGGATCTTTCTGATATTGACTATGCCGCACAAAGGGAGCAGTTCGGGATCAATCAACCTTTTTTCCTTTGTTCCAACCAGTTCTGGCAGCATAAGAATCATAAGCTTGTTCTTGAAGCTGTACGGATTTTACAGGAGAAAAACCTTGGTTTTCAACTGATCTTTACCGGGAAGACCTATGATTACCGAAACCCGGACTATTTTGAGGGGCTGGAGGAATTTGTCAAAACGCACCAGTTGGGACGTTGGGTAAAATTCCTTGGATTTATAGACAGGAAAGTACAATTGTCGCTTGCACAAAACTCGATCTGTTATATTCAGCCGTCCCTATTTGAAGGTTGGAGCACTACTGTCGAGGATGCAAAGTATCTGAATAAACATGTCCTTTTATCCGACATACCCGTACACCGCGAGCAACTCGAACTTAATGTTACTTTTTTCAACCCGGCAGATGCCGCTGACCTGGCAGGCAAAATGGAATCCTTACTAAAGAATCCCCCGGTTATTGTGAAAAACGATTATAAAAAGAACATCAGAACATTCGGAGAAGATTTGAACGAAGCTTTTTCTTAAACCATGACCCGACCGATAGCAATACACCTGCCCCAGTTTCACCCCATACCCGAGAACGATCAATGGTGGGGAAGGGGTTTTACAGAATGGACCAACGTCGCCAGGGCGATGCCTTTATTTAAAGACCATTATCAGCCCCATATACCATCGGATCTCGGCTTCTATGATCTGCGGCTCGAAGAAACAAGGATTGCCCAGGCAGAGCTGGCTAGGGAATACGGCATCCATGGCTTCTGTTATTATCATTACTGGTTTAATGGCAAGCGCCTTTTGCAGCGTCCCCTGGACGACATGATCCGAACCGGGACCCCCGATTTTCCTTTCATGCTTTGCTGGGCAAATGAGAATTGGAGCCGGCGCTGGGATGGAAATGAACAAGAGGTCCTGATGCGGCAGAATTATTCCGAGCAGGATGATGTCGAGCACATCAGCTTTTTGTGTGATACCTTCTTTTCCGATCGCAGGTATATCCGGATAGACAACAAACCATTTTTTGCAGTATACCGGCCTCTCCTTTTTCCTGACATTCGAAGGACGACCGATACCTGGAGGGAAACCGCAAGAAGATTGGGTTATGGGGATCTTTATCTTGCCTATGTACAAGGCTTCAATTTCAGAAAAGATCCGGCAGAATTGGGCTTTGACGCCGCCATCGATTTCCAGCCGGATTTCTATACCTCCCTGCCGACGGAAAAACCGTCCATTGCCCAAAAGATACTGAACAAGCTCCTTCAAAAAAAATCACTTTATACGGAAAACAGCATCCGCGATTATGCCCGGTATGTCGATCTTGTAAAAAGACTGCCGGCGCCTCCCTACAAACAATTTCCCTGCATCACCCCGATGTGGGACAATACAGCGAGGCGAAAGACAGGCGCCACGATTTTTAAGGGTTCTACGCCGGAGATATACGAGGGCTGGTTAAAACATATCGTCAGGAATTACACTCCCCCATCCAATTCAGAAAATTTCATTTTTATAAATGCCTGGAATGAATGGGCAGAAGGAAATCATCTCGAACCCTGTATGAAATGGGGAAGGGCCTACCTGGAGGCTACAAAGAGGGCAATCGGTCATGAGTAATCCATCGCCTCTCATATCCGTGATCATCCCAACGAAGAACGGGGATGCCTGGCTGGCTAAAACCATCTCCGCCATCCTTGACCAGACGCTGTCGGACCAAACCGAAATTATCATTATGGATTCCGGCTCGACGGACAACACAGCGGAAATCCTGTCCCGGTATCCCGTCCGGGTGATCCCAATAGAGCCTTCCTCCTTTAATCACGGTGGTACCCGGAACGTGGGCGTGCGCCATGCAAAAGGGAAGTACATCGTTATGACCGTGCAGGATGCGGAACCGGATTCCCGTTTTTGGCTGCAAAACCTGCTCGATGGATTCGATGACGAAAAAGTTGCCGGAGTATGCGGTCAGCAAATAGTACCCCATGATCCCGAAAACAACCCCGTGGATTGGTTTCGTCCCGTTTCGGCTCCCGACAAAAAGAAATTCTTTTTTGATCGCCCGGCCGATTTCGAGGCTCTGACGGCGGCCGAACAAAGGAATATCTGCCGTTGGGACGATGTCAACGCGATGTACAGGAGGGATGTTCTGCTTTCTCTCCCATTCAGGTTTACCAGCTTTGCGGAAGACGCCCTGTGGGCAAGGGATGCTCTGATGGCAGGTTATGCAATTGTTTATAATACTGCCGCCAGGGTGAAGCATTATCACTTTGAGACACCGGAATATGCTTTCCGGCGCAGCTTTACGGTGTATTATCACATGTACATATATTTCTCGGAAAGGCCCTCCCGGGTGGACAACGGGCTCATTATGTTACTTCGGAATAGTAAATTGCTTTTAAAAGAGAGCCGTATCGGCTGGCCGGATAAGTGGAAATGGTTATTATTCAATTACAGGCAGCGTACAGCGATAAACAAAGCTATCGACATTTTTAACGATGCCCTGGCGAAAGGGAGAACGGAGCTGGATTGCAAACATAATGAGATATGCCGGACGCCTCCCCAGGCGCTGAAACCGGGACGCAAAGAAATTAAAAAAGCATAAATGACCCTGTCGGAATCTCCCCTGGTTAGTATTCTTATGACGGCTTATAACCGGGAAAAATATATCGGAGCAGCTATCGAAAGCGTCCTGGCCTCCACTTATACCCAATTCGAACTGATAGTCGTCGATGATCGATCCAAAGATCGTACGGTGGAAATAGCCCGCGGGTACGAAGCAAAAGATTCCCGTCTCAGAGTTTATATTAATGAAACAAACCTGGGGGACTATCCCAACCGCAACCAGGCCGCTTCTTATGCGAAAGGCGTATATTTGAAATATGTGGATGCCGATGATTATATCTATCCGTGGGGTCTGGAGTTGCTGGTCAGAATGATGGAACAATTTCCGGACTGCGGTTGGGGGCTTTGCTCGCTGGCCCAGAACATCAAAGAACCTTTTCCTATCCGGCTTACACCGGTGGAAGCTTATCAATATCATTACCTGGGCCCCGGCCTTTTTCATAAAGCCCCCCTTTCATCGATTATACGAACGGCTGTCTTTAATGAAGTAAAGGGATTTTCCCTGCAGCGAATGGTTGGAGACATGGAAATGTGGCATAAGCTCGCTCTTAATTACAACGTTTTGCTGATGCCGGAAGGCATCGTATGGTACAGGGAACATGACGCGCAGGAAATGAACAGTTATTTTCGGTTCATGAAAGACTATGAAAATGTATCCATCCGTTATCTTACCAGCAAAGCATGTCCCATGCCACAGGAGGCTGTCAGCCGGATCTTCCGGGCAAAAAAGAGATCCTTGCTCCGGCAGGCCATCAAATCGGCTGTTATGCTTAAAGGAAAACAATTCAGATCCAATTGGAAATGCCTGAAGGCCTATTATGCTGGATAAAATAAAATTCTTTCTGAGACGCCCGCTGCAATTGCCGATCGTTCTGATCAGCAAATTGCCCTATTTCCGTTTTATCAGGGAAACAGCGGATTATCAGTCCAGAGTCAACTTTGAATGGTGGTTCAGGCAAAAAGTCCTGAACCTGGGTGGCAATAAAAAGGCTTACTGGCCCGTGCATCCGGCAAGCCAGATCAAGGACGCTGAAAATATCCTCGTGGGTGTGGATGCATATCCCGGCTGCATGAAAGGTTGTTATATCCAGGGGAGGGGGGGTATCTCCATCGGAGACTATACCCAGATGGGACCGAATGTTATTATTGTCAGCGCCAACCATGATGTATACGATAGCAGGAAACACATTCCGGCCAGGGTGACGATCGGAAAATATTGCTGGATCGGGGGCGGAGCGAAGATAATGCCCGGAGTAGTTTTGGGAGACTGGACTGTCGTGGGCGCCGGCGCTGTGGTTACCCGTTCTTTTCCCGAAGGTTATTGTGTGTTAGGCGGAATACCTGCCAGGGTCATCAAGGAACTGGAGCGGGAAAAATGTATCCCTTTTTCAAATAAGATACCCTATAATGGATACATAAGATCGGATAAATTCGTTTCTTATCGGAAAAAGCACCTGAAAATCTAAATGCTGGTAATTATTGATTATGGAGTAGGAAACCTCGCTTCTATCAGGAATATGCTGAAAAAAGCTGGGTATGATTCTGTCATTTCTTCCGATGAAGCCGTCATCAGCAGCGCCGAGAAGCTTATTCTGCCGGGGGTGGGAGCTTTTGACACCTGCGCCGGAAAATTACAGCAGTCCGGACTGATCACAATTCTGAACAGGAAGGTATTGGAAGAGCATACACCGGTGTTGGGCGTTTGTGTGGGCATGCAGTTGCTGACCGAAGGCAGCGAAGAAGGAGTTCTGCCGGGACTGGGCTGGATCAAGGGACGCGTCATCCGTTTCAGACAGGATCAACTCCCGGCCGGAACCAAGATTCCTCATATGGGATGGACGGATGTCGAATTGAGTAAACCTTCACGACTCTTTGAAGGCATGTATGAAGAACCCCGTTTTTATTTTGTGCATTCCTATCACCCTGATCTGGCTGATCCCGGAGATGCTCTGGTCCGGGTTAACTATGGTTATACTTTTGTTGCGGGAATGGAAAAGGAGAATATCCTGGGTGTGCAGTTCCACCCGGAAAAAAGCCATAAATTCGGTCTGAAATTATTGGCAAACTTTGTCAACCATTACTGATGAAAAGAGTTCGGATCATACCGGCATTACTGATACAAAAAGGAGGACTCGTCAAATCCATCCGTTTTAAGGACCACAAATATGTTGGCGATCCGATCAATGCGGTAAAGATCTTCAATGAAAAGGAGGTAGATGAAATAGTCGTACTGGACATCTCCGCTTCGGCTGAGAAGAGACCACCCAACATAGAAAAGATAAAGGAGATTGCCTCCGAAGCATTCATGCCGCTGGGTTATGGCGGCGGTATCACCAACCTGGAGGAGATCAAAATGCTGATCACGGCTGGCGTCGAAAAAACTATTTTGAATACAGCGGCCCTGACCAATCCCCGTCTTATCAGCGACGGGGCTAAATATGTCGGCAGCCAAAGCATTGTAGTATCCATTGATGTTAAAAAGAATATTTGGGGGAAGTATAAGGTTTACGGAATGAACGGATCGAAAAATACAGGACTGGACCCGGTGGCGTTTGCACGGCAGATGGAAGAGGCCGGTGCAGGAGAGGTCCTACTCAACTCCATCGATAAGGATGGTACTTTTGAAGGGTATGATCTGGATCTGATCTCTTCGGTCAGCTCCTCGGTGAACATCCCGGTGGTGGCAATAGGCGGGGCCTCGTCTACCGAAGATTTTACCGGAGCAATTCGTGCAGGAGCATCCGCCGCATCCGCCGGAAGCCTGTTCGTCTTCCAGCGACCTCTCCGTGCCGTTTTGATAAGCTATCCTTCACAGGCGGAGCTTAAAAAGAAGGTGTTTGAAAAAATTTGATCGAAAGATCGTAAATCTCTGATAGTATAAAGAATGGTACAATCTGAAAAAGACCCGGCTTACAGGCAGTGTGCGGTTACTGTCATGGATAATATTGCGGACCCAGACATTACCTTTGATGAAAAAGGCATCTCCAATTATTTTTACCAGTATAAAGAGATCGAAGAGCAGGAGATCGGACGAATGGCAGAACGCGCAGATCGTCTCGAAGCCATGATAGCCGGCATAAAGGAAGAAGGCCGCGGAAAACCCTATGACTGTATCACAGGGGTCAGCGGCGGAGTCGACAGCTCCTACCTGATACTCATGGCCAAAAGATGGGGGCTTCGTCCGCTGATCGTGCATTTTGACAATGGCTGGAATTCGGAAATTGCCGTTAAGAACATCAACAGCATTATCGAACATACTGGCTTCAATTTATATACGATCGTCGTCAACTGGGAGGAATTTCGGGATCTTCAGCTGTCCTATATAAAAGCCGGCGTCGTGGACTGGGAAGTCCCTACCGACCACGCTATTTATGCCACCTGGTTCAAGCTGGCAAAGAAATATAATATAAGCGCGATCCTCAGTGGAAATAATGTGGTGACGGAAGCCATCATGCCCCCTTCCTGGATTTTTAATAAAGCGGATCAAGTCAATCTGCTAAGCATCCATGAGCGCTTCGGCACTATCCCCATAAAAACATATCCTGTATATGGATCATTAAGACAATCCCTGAGGAGTACCCTCAAAGGAACGACCTCCTTCAAACCCCTCAATCTTATCGATTACGATAAGCAAAAAGCGAAAGAAGAGATAAAAAGGGAATTCGGATGGGTGGACTATGGCGGCAAACACTATGAATCCGTGTACACGAAGTTCTACCAGGCCTATGTATTGCCGGAAAAATTCAAGATTGATAAGCGAAAGCCTCACCTGACTAATTTGATCCTTTCAGGACAGATTAGCAAAGAAGAGGCGCTGCAGGAGTTAAAGACGCCTTTGTATGGCCCGGCAGAGCTGCTGCAGGAAAAGGAATACGTCCTTAAGAAATTAGGACTAACGACTGAACAATTCGAACAGTATATGGCTTCACCAAGAGTAGAACATGAAACCTATGGTGTCAAGCAATTCGTGACAGACCGATATCCATTTCTCAAGCTGATCAGGCCGGTAGTCAGAATGTTTAAAAAATAAAGGTGAAACAGAGACTCATCCGCCTTTGTGTCCGTTCGATCAGAACTCTGGGACTGGGTAAGCTTTTCCTGGATACGCCGCGTGGCATTCTGCATGTCAGGGATTGGATAAATGCCAATAAGGGAAAGCCCGGTGTGGAATTTATATCGTTGCTGCCGCCGGTAGAAATAAAAGAAAAACCCCCGGTGATCATCGGTCATCCGGTCAGCGGCCGGTTCACAAGATGGTATAACAGAAAATCGAACGAAGCTTTCGTTGCGGTGATACCAGGTGCCCGGATATTCGGAGAATATACCAATATCATTCTCTCGCCTGATAATTACATGCTGGCTGATGTCTCCAGGGAATTCGGAGCGGATGGCGGTAGAAAACCAGCCGATTTCACCTTGTTCCACCACAGGCTGAAAATGCCCGCCCGAAGGAAAATAACAGGTAAGGCCGCTGTCATCTCCACCTGCGGATCTAATAACTTCCACCACTGGAACTTTGACGTGATGCCCCGTCTTCACCTGTTGCGGAAAGCGGGTCTGCTGGACAGGATGGATCATTTGGTGATCAACTACAAGGAGTTGCCTTTCCAGCTGGCCGGTCTCGAACGCCTGGGTATCGATCGCAGCAGGATCATCAACAGCAATAATGACGGCTCGTTCTTCCTCGAGCCGGATACACTGTATATTCCCTCGTTGCCGGAAGACTTGGGCACGATAAGCCCCTGGGTATTGGAATTTCTCCGGGAAACCTTTCTTCCCCTGCAAACCGCCGCGGGGAATATGCCTAAGAAATTGTTCATCAGCCGCCGGTTTGCCCCCTCCCGCAAAATAATCAACCAGGAAGAAGTGATGAAGGAGATAACCGGCCGGGGTTATACGGAATTCATTCCGGAAGACCATTCGATGGAAGAGA
>Ga0193716_1000051_pt1 | contig 66321 bp, 50 predicted proteins | sample U2c1metaG_FD_145901 | JGI IMG/M metagenome (GOLD analysis project Ga0193716, IMG submission 145901) | Soil microbial communities from a riparian zone of the East river system, Colorado, United States - U2c1 | ecosystem: Environmental > Terrestrial > Soil > Riparian zone | place: USA: East River...
TTGGATTCAGTCGCCCCATTCCCAGACGTCTGCAGGCCTCCTCAATCTGTTGCTGTCGGTCCGCCTGCAGCCACTTGGAATCAAATTCCAGATCGCCGCGTTCCATCATCTTCGCGACCAGGCTGTAGACCGAGGTCACCAGCCTTCCGCGAATTTCCGCAATCTGCTCAAAGGTATGCCCTTCCCTTAGCAGTCGCAGGGTGGCCTCTGTCGGACTCTCTTCTGGCTCCGTTTGCCCGGAAGCGCGCGCTCCGCCACGGAATCGCTCGAGTGCCGCTAGAATTTCTGTTCCGTAGAGTTCCGTCTTTTTTTCACCGAATCCAGTAATTCCGCGCAATTCCATCAAGTTCTTCGGCAACACGGCGCAAATTCCGGCAAGCGAGGTATCGTGCATAACCACATAAGCCGGGATGCCATCTTCTTTGGCTCTCCTGCGCCGCCACTCCCGCAAATATTCGCGCAATTCTGAATTCTCTTCGGCCGGAGCAGCGCTCGCGAAATGCGAATCAGCTGGAGCCGGTTCCCGCAAACGCATCGGCTTGCCTTTTCTTCGTCTCTTCTTCTCCACCTTCGGGGTGGCCACCAGCCACGCCGGCAAGTACCCGCATACGTCACACGCCTGGCAAGTCTCCCACTTTGGAATTTCCCCAAAATGCTCGCAAACCTGCCGATGCCGGCAGCCGGTGGATTCCACAAAATTGCGGATGGTGTGATACCTGTTCCAGGCTCGCTGCTTTTCCTGTGCGTCGCTCAGTTGCAAAATAAAATGCGTCAACAAACCCACGTCGCGCTTCTGCCAAAGCAGAACACAATCCGCCGCTGCCCCGTCTCGCCCCGCCCGTCCAGCCTCCTGGTAATATTGCTCAATCGATTTCGGCAGCGACAAATGAATCACCGCCCGCACGCTGGGCTTGTTGATTCCCAACCCGAAAGCGATGGTGCCCACCATCACGCGCACTTCGTCGGACATCCAACGCTCTTGATTGCTTCTGCGCTCCTCGGAGTCCATTTTCCCGTGATAGCCGGTGGCCGTAATGCCGTGTTCACCGAGAAAATCCACGGTCTCTTCTACTTTCGCAATCGTCGGAGCGTACACGATCACGCTGCTTCCTTTGTAATTGCGCAGAGCGCTCACGAGCTGCAGCGGCTGGTTCTGCGAATCCGATTCCTTGACGACATACCGGAGATTGGCGCGGTGGAAACTCATGATGTATTTGTCGGCGTCGCGCAGTTTCAGTTGCTGAACAATGTCGTGCCGCACCTGCTTGGTGGCGCTGGCGGTGAAGGCGGCGATCGGTCGATCGGGAAAATTCTTGCGCAGGGAATTCAGCTGGCGATATTCGGGACGGAATTCGTGCCCCCATTCCGAAATGCAATGGGCTTCATCGATCGCGAAAAAAGAAATGGGAACACGTTTCAGCCAAGCTACGGTTTGCGGTAATGCGATTCGTTCTGGAGACAGGTATAGCAGCCGGTACTCGCCGGACTCGGCGCGGTGTTGAATTTTGCCTTGCTCGCTAGCCGGCACCGAACTGTTCAAGAGCGCGGCGGGGATTCCCATCTGTTCCAACTGAGCCGCTTGATCCTGCATGAGCGCGATCAATGGGGAAATCACAATCGCGGTCTTGCCGGCGATCATTGCTGCCGGCAATTGATAGCACAGCGATTTCCCGCCGCCCGTCGGCATGACCACGCAGGCATCGCGGCCACTGAGCAGGCTGCGCACTATTTTTTCCTGCAAGGGGCGGAATGCCTCATACCCCCAATAGCGCCGCAGCACGGCCAGCATTTCTCTTTCATTCATGATATTAAGCTACCGCGATTCCCACTACGAATCAGAAATACGCTCCATAGAAGAAATAAATCGTCATCGCGGCGCCGACCACAATCACCAAGCCGCGAATGTAGGCGTGCGGCACCTTCTGCGCATAGTGCGCGCTGGCGTATCCACCCATCGCCGCGCCGGCCGTCATTACCACTCCCTGCGGCCAATAAATCGCGCGGACCAGGATAAAGGTGACCGTTGCTACGCCATTTACCACCGCGCCGAGCAGCACCTTCAGCTTGTTCATCGCATGGATATCGGTCATGCCCAGGGCGGCAAACATCGCCAGGTTCATGATTCCCAGTCCGCCGCCGAAATAACCCCCATACGTGGCCACCACCAGCTCAAACGCTGTCGCTCCAACAACCGCTCCAGAACCTGCATCGTGCGCCATTTTTGCGGAAATGAAACGTGTGATGAATTTTCCAAAGGCAAACAAAAGAGTCGCCAGCAACAGCAGCCACGGTAAAACGTATCGAAACGTTTGCGGCGGCGTCCGAATGAGAAGAACTGCTCCAAGAATTCCGCCAACCAGTCCTGCACCGACCAGGGGCGCGACAATCCGGGCGGGCAGGCCCAATTTTTGGCGATAGGCAGTTCCACTAGCGCTGGTTCCGATAAACAGCGCCAGGGTATTGGTGGCGTTGGCCGGGATGGGCGGCACTCCGGTGTACAGCAGCGCTGGAAAAGACACAAAGCTCCCGCCTCCAGCCACGGCGTTGATCGCTCCCCCGATGGCCCCCGCGAGAAAAAGGAAGATGGCGTGGTCGAGGCTCAAGGAGGAAAGTTTCTCATGTTGCCGGCCACTCTCCAACCTGGGCCGCTGGCCGCCATCTATTCCAAAAACTTCTCGGTTCCGTCGCTTCCGCGAATTGACTCACAGGCCCGCACAGTAGCATTATTTCTGCGGACGAACTCCACCATTTTGAACAGAGTGAGCCGCGGAACCGGGAATTCCGGCGCCGTACGGAAACCATATCCGAGTCCAGCCGGGGCAACCAGATTGCCATACCAGAGGAGCCGAAACAGTGGCCAAAGTTCGTAAACAGGTGCAGAAAACAAAGCTGGCAAAAGGCGCGCAGGAGCTTACAGAAGCGCAGATCGCCGTCCACTGGAAGGAAGAAGAATATCTTCGTCCCTCAAAGAAGTTTATTGCGCAAGCCCATTTGAGCGATCCTTCCTTCGTGAAAAAATTCAGCGAAAAGCATTTTCCCGGTTGCTTTGACATCTACGCCAAGCTTCTTGACTGGGACAAACCTTGGCGGAGGACTCTGGACACCGCGAACCCGCCTTTCTGGAAATGGTTTGTGGGCGGCAAGCTGAACGCCTGCTACAACTGCGTCGACCGGCATCTCGTAAAATATAAAAACAAAGCTGCCCTCATCTTTGTCCCCGAACCAGAACACGAAGCCGCCACGGTCCTTACCTATCAGGAACTCTACCGGCGCGTGAATGAAGTCGCCGCCTTGCTGCGCGATTTCGCAAAACTCAAGGCCGGCGATCGCGTGACCATCCACATGCCGATGATTCCTGAGCTGCCGATCACCATGCTGGCCTGCGCGCGTCTCGGCATCGTTCATTCGGTGGTTTTCGGAGGGTTCAGCGGAGAGGCTTGTGGAACCCGCGCTGCAGACTCCGGCAGCCGAGTCCTGATTTATGCCGACGGCTATTACCGCAACGGGAAAAAGATCGATCACAAAGGCAACGCGGACGTCGCAATTGAGACTGCCAGCAAGGAAGGGCAGCAAATTGACAAAGTTCTGGTTTGGCGTCGCTACGCCGGCCACAACATGTCGGAAGCGCCGATGGTCAAGGGCCGCGACTTCTACGTCGATGAAATCCTCAAGGATTACGCGGGCCAAATCGTGAAACCCGTTTCGATGGACGCGGAAGCTCCGCTGTTCCTCATGTACACGAGCGGCACCACGGGTAAACCCAAAGGCTGCCAGCACCGCACTGGGGGTTACCTGGCCTACGCAACCGGAACTTCCATGTATTACCAGGACATTCATCCCGAGGACGTCTACTGGTGCATGGCCGATATCGGCTGGATCACCGGGCACTCCTACATTGTCTACGGACCGATGGCTCTGGCGGCCACCAGCGTTCTTTATGAAGGCGTTCCACAGTATCCCGACGCTGGCCGTCCGTGGCGCATCGCGGAGCGCCTCGGCGTGAATATCTTCCACACTTCACCCACCGCGATTCGCATGCTGCGCAAGGCCGGCGGCGACGAACCCGCAAAATACGACTACCACTTCAAACACATGACCACTGTTGGCGAGCCGATCGAACCGGAAGTTTGGAAGTGGTATTACAACACAGTCGGCAAAGGCGAAGCGGTCATTGTCGATACCTGGTGGCAGACCGAAACCGGCGGCTTCCTGTGCTCCACCAAGCCGGCCCTCGACAACATGAAACCGGGCAGCGCGGGGCCGGCAGCGCTCGGTATTTATCCTGCGATTGTCGATGAGAACGGCAAACACATCGCTGCCGGAGCAGGCAGCGCCGGAAACATTTGCATTCGCAATCCATGGCCGGGAATCATGCAAACCATCTGGGGCGATCCCCAGAAATTCGTAACCCAGTACTATAAGAAATACAACAAAAACCCCAAAAGCAAAGACTGGCGGGACTGGCCGTATTATGCCGCAGACGGCGCCGTGCTTCCTGCCGACGGCTACTACCGCATTCTCGGCCGCGTCGACGACGTCATCAACGTAGCGGGCCACCGCCTGGGCACGAAAGAAATCGAATCCGTCTGCCTCACGATTCCAGAAATCGCGGAAGCTGCGGTCGTTCCCGTCGTCGACGAAATCAAAGGCCGCGTCCCGGAAATCTATATTTCGCTCAAGCCCGGGAACCATTCCGGCAAGGTTATCGTCGACAAATTGATTGCCACCATTGAAACAATGATTGGAAAAATCGCGCGCCCCAAATCGATCAATATCGTTCCCGACATGCCAAAAACGCGTTCCGGGAAAATCATGCGCCGGGTACTCGCCGCCATTTCCAACAATATGGATACCGGCGATATCACCACGCTCGCCAATCCCGATATCGTTGCCGAAATACGAGATTTAGTTCACGGCCGCAACTCTGGTCCGCTAAAAGAAGGCCCCGTCGACATCAAATTGTTCGGAGCCGAGAGCTAGCCCGCAACTCGCTGAGCGTCGCTTGTCCGGCGAAGTTAGTTGCAAGAGACTTGTGAGCTTACTGCGCTGGGCAATGCAGCTGAACGTCGGCCAGCAAATCCGGATCGAGGATGGCACTTTTCCAATGCGCTGAGCAGATCTGTGCCGACGTTACGCCGACTACGTTGCGTAGATCAGCGCCCGCCAGGCTTGCGCCGTCCAGGTTTGCGCCGCGCAAGATCGCGCCAGGTAAATATGCTCCACGCAAATCCGCATTCGAAAGATCGGCATCGAGCAGAATAGTTCCGCGCAACTGAGCTCCGGTTAGATTGGCGCGCGCCATCTTGGCCGAAGACAAATCCGCCTCCAGTAAATTTGCCAGGGTCATCGTGGAATTTTCCAGTTTTGCGTCGCGCAAATCTGCCCGGGAAAAATCTGTGCGTAGCAGCTTCCCGCCGCGCAAATTTACCGCATAAAGCGATGCCCCGCCGACTTTCGCATTCGAAAGGTCGGCATTCTCAAATATTCCGTAAGACAGATCCGCCAGGCGCAAATCCGCCGAGGCAAAGTTCGAGCCGGTCGCATTCACAGAGACCAGAATCGCATGTCCGGCTTGCGCTCGGTCCAAAGACGCCGAACGCAAAACCGCTTCTCGCAGATTCGCCCCGCGCAAATCCGCTTCGGAAAGAATCGCCCCTTCCAGATCGGCGCGCCAGAGCCGGGCATTGGCCAGGAATGCGCGGTAGCCTCGTGCAAACCGCAGATCAGCTTGATTCAGTTTTGCTCCCGGTACGCTGGCAATTCCCTCTTCAGTCCACTGACCACGCGCCGGCGGCTGCGAAAGCACCGCCTCCGTCAGGTCCGCGTACGGCCTGTACCCCATGGCTTTAAATCCCATGGCAGCCCATCTTTGAATGCTGGCCGCGGAATGCTGCGGCGCGACGCCGGTATCCGCAGGCAGTCCGCCTATCACGCCAATTGATATGACAAAGAAAACACAACCCGTAACGAGGGCAGCCCGCAGCGTGGAACTGGCAATACGCCAGATATTTTTGGACTTGGGACGCCGCACTTCTCCCGGTCGGAGAATCCGGGCAACGACGACAGGCAAACAGGTGGCCGCTGCCACCGACGCGGTGAGCAAGAAAACATGCAACATCGTTCCGCGAAGATCCTGCCGCACCAGATAGCGCAGCCAGAACAGGAACATGGTGGCGGGAACTGCCCAGTACGCTAGCAGAACTGCCAGGACGCCTTCCATCGCCGAGATTGGTGTTTTGGTTTCGCGCAGCCACTTGAAATGTCGTCGTCCCAGGCCCATCAAAAACCAGGGACCATCCTTCTCAAGAGTCTGTCCGTCGGGGAACACCGCCGGCAAAGCCGCCATGCTCCCCCAGAGCCGTAGCAGCACGAAATGGAATCGCAGATAAATGGCGAAGAGCAAGATCGGAGCTCCCAGGTAAAAACCGGACATGGGAAGAACGCGTCCAATCCGCGGAATCGGCAACGCCGAGCCGTCGACGACCAGCCGCACATCGGTCGTTAGTACAATCAGCAAGCTACAGATCGCGCTCACCGCGAGCGTCAGGAAATAAAACCAGCGCGCGACCTTCGTCGAGTCCCCAATAGCTTTCGCACTGTCAAACGCGGCAATCGACTCCGGCAAAATGGCGTCAAATAGATTCGTCCCGCCGAGGCGTCCAACCCACAGCCCTTCGGTTCCGTATAGAGTTGCGCCCATTAAATTCGCGCCGTGAAGTTCCGTTCCGAGCAGGTTGGCATTCCGCAAGTCGGTTTGCACCAGACTCGCTCCTCGCAAGTTCGCCATTGAGAGATCGGCGCCCGTAAAGATCGCTTTATTCAATACGGCCCCTTGCAGGTTCACACCCGTCAAATCCGCATTGGCGAAATTGCTGCCCGAGAAATCAGCTTTTGCGCCGGACTCTCCGGCCGACTCCACCCACTGTTTGTGTTGATCGATCGTCTCGGCGAGGTCCAAGAGCGACAGCCCGCCCATCGCTCCTCCACTCGACGGTTCCTCGTGTGATTCCGAGTTTGGATGACCCTCCGCCGGGAATTCCTCGGACGCAACCGGGGACACAACGCTCGCCAAGGTGGATTCCGCCGGTAACGGCTTTTCCACTGGAGATTCGCCTGGCACATCGGCTTCGATCACTTCAAGTTTTGGAAACATTTGCAACGCGCTCACCCACCCTCAAGACTTTCCCCAACTCGGGGGATCCACCAGCCACACTTCGACCGCAACTCCCTCGGAGATCCTCAATCACTGGGTATCCCATGCTCTACCACATCGACTCAAAAAATCGCCTGCCCATAAGGACAGGCGTGGCACAGAGGTAACGGCCCGCTAGCACGCCTTGGCGAATTCATTTCCTGGAAGTCGCACAAGGAAATATCATTCAAGGGCTGTTCTGACAGACGAGGAAATCGGTAAATTTCCTATACGGGGCGCCCAGACCTTGGACTCACTTTCGCCATTGCCGGCAACCGGCTCACCGCCGCGCACAACGGCCGCCGTTGCCAGCGTCGTTCACACCGTATCCCTGCTTCTCATTCTCGCCGGATGGTCAGCGTGGGGTTATTGGGGCGCGAGGCATGCCCGGGCAGGACAAGATCCTCATCGTGCTGCTACCTACATTCTCACCAGTTCCTGGGAATGGGCCGTCGTCGGCTACATCGCCTGGGGCGTGCGGAAACAGGGCCGTTCGCTCGGCGAGCTTGTCGGGCAGCGATGGACGTCGTTCGGGAGCTTCCTGGCGGATTGGGGGATTTCCATTGCGTTTTGGATTGTGGCGATTGTCATTTTGAAAATCACCGCACTATTGCTTCACATGACGGGAAATTTGGAAAAAATGAGATTTCTGTTTCCGCAAACTCCCCTGGAATCTTTTCTGTGGATCGTGACTTCCGTCACCGCCGGCATCTGTGAGGAAATTATCTTCAGGGGCTATTTTCAGCGGCAATTTCTTGCCTGGACTTGCAATGTTCCGGCGGCCGTTCTTCTTTCGGCAGCCGCTTTTGGAGGAGGTCATATCTATCAAGGCGGGAAAGCGGCCATCGTCATCACCGTCTATGGGATTCTCTTCGGGGTGCTCGCCCATTTCCGAAAAAACCTGTTTCCCGGCATGATCGCGCACGCCTGGCATGACGGCTTCACCGGCTTTGTCGTGAGGCTGTTGCCAAAATCAAGCTGAAGTATTTAAGAGGAAAATGATCGAGGCATCATCGCCAAAAATTACGGCCGGAACGCGTTCGCTGAGGGGCCAAGGCGTCCCGGCCAATCCTGTCCGCCTCCGCAGTGAGCGAACAAGAAACTTGTAAATCAAAGATTTCCATGAAGATCGCTTCCGGCTGCCCGAGCGATCTCATCCTGCGCTACTTGTCTTCGTCGCCGCGCAGAAATTCGTAGCGTTCGATCGCGGCGACAACTCCCACCGCGCCTTCTTCGCGCGCTTCAGTCCGTTGCACTCGTCCGAGACACCGCACACGGACAGGGCCCGCAAGGGTAATTTCATTCGGCAAAGTCAGCAGTATTTCTACCGCGGATCCTTCCTTTACATCCTTGGAAAGAAAGAAGTAAACACCGCGCGAGCTCACGTCTCTCGATTCGGTGCTGGTTTCGCCAACCGCGGCCCCCGTGGTCCAGCGTACGGTAAGCGGCAGCCGCATGGAAAAGCGTTGAGTAGTGCGGCGTTCTGAACCAGTCAAAGCAGGCCTCCTGATTTGAAGGGAGAGTGTATCCGGCCTAGGTCCAGGGAACAATAGGACTCCAGGTACAAAAAGGTTTTGTCACGGCGAAGTACAAAGGTACTAGAACGTGGTCACCCCTCCCCCAAACTAGGTAGTTCGCGGTAGCGCAATAGGCGTATTTTTTGGAATAAAGTGAGTTTTGACCAGGAGTTAACAACTGCCGGCTTGACACTGCCGCCCGTTGGTTTTATTTAAGAATCCGCACATATTCGAATTGCATCATAGATGTTTTGGGAGCCCAGATGACCACGACCCGCCGTGACTTTCTGAAGCTGGCTACTGTTGGTGGAACGGCTGCCGCGCTCTTTGGCTTCGACCTGCAACCCGCTCTGGCCGAACTGCGAGTCCTGAAGATTGCGCGCGCCAACGAAACCCGTTCCACGTGCCCGTACTGCTCTGTGAGCTGTGGCGTCATCATCTACACGATCGGAGACCGCGCCAAAAACGTCACGCCGCAGATCGTCCATGTGGAAGGCGATCCGGACCATCCCATCAATCGTGGCACCCTCTGCCCCAAAGGATCATCGCTCCAGCAAGATATCCTGAACGAGCGGCGCCTGGTGAAGCCGCAGGTTCGCCGCCCCGGGGGAACGGATTGGCAAGATATTTCCTGGGATGATGCGCTAAACGAAATCGCTGCGAAAGTGAAAAAGACCCGGGACGACACTTTCATCGAACGGGACCAAGACGGCCACACCGTCAATCGATTGGAGTCCATAGCTTTCACGGGTGGATGCACCGACACCAACGAGTTTAATTACCTGGTTGTGAAGTCCATGCGCGCCCTGGGGGTCGTGCACCTGGAAAATCAGGCCCGAGTTTGACACGGCCCCACGGTCTCAAGTTTGGGACCAACATTTGGGCGAGGGGCGATGACCAATGGGTGGGTCGATATCAAGAATACCGACCTGATGCTCATCATGGGTGGCAATCCCGCCGAAAATCACCCCTGCGGCTTCAAATGGGCGATTGAAGCCAAGCGCAATCGCAACGCAAAAATGATCGTTGTCGATCCGCGTTTTACTCGTACCGCGGCCGTCGGCGACCTTTTTTGCCAGATTCGCGCCGGCGCCGACATCGCTTTCCTCGGCGGGATGATCCGTTACGCCATTGAAAACAATCGCATCGCCAAAGATTATTTAATCAACTTCACCAACGCCGCATTTGTTGTTCAGCCGGACTTCAAACTTCCCGACGACGACGGCGTCTTCTCTGGCTTTGACGCGGAAAAACAAACCTACGATCGCAAAACCTGGAATTACTCTGGCTCCGGAAACGGGGGCTCGCATCAAAATCCCGGCATGTCTACCGGGCAGAGTGGCACCCCTCCGCCCCTGCCTCCCATGCCCGCAAATGTCGACTACGACCTGACGCTGCAAAATCCCAATTGTGTCTTCCAGCTCTTGAAAAAGCATTATTCCCGTTACACACCCGAAATGGTCGAGCGCATCACCGGCGTTCCCCGGGATCAATTTCTCAAAGCCGCCGATCTTTTCACGTCAATCCGTAAAGACGGCGATATGAAAAAAGCCGCGACCATCATCTACGCAGTTGGCTGGACCCACCACTCTTTCGGCACGCAAATTATCCGCACTGCTGCCATCATCCAACTCCTCATGGGAAACATCGGCCGCGCTGGTGGAGGGGTCAACGCCCTTCGCGGTCACTCCAATATTCAGGGCGCCACGGACATGGCCGGAATCTTTGACAATCTTCCCGGCTACCTGAAAGTTCCCACTCCGGCCGACAAGGATTTCGACACCTGGATGAAGCGCATCACGCCCACTTCTTCCAAGCCGCAAAAGTGGGACTCCTACAACTATTGGAGCAACACTCCGAAATTCGCAGCCAGTTTCCTGAAAGCCATGTACGGAGACGCCGCCACCAAACAAAATGGGTTCGCCTTCGATTACCTGCCTAGAGTGGACCGCAATTTTTCCTGGGTCCAGATGTGGGACAACATGTACAACGGCATCGTCAAAGGGCTTTTCGCCTTTGGCATGAACGGTGTCGCCATCGGTCCTGATTCACAAAAAAATATAGATGCGCTCAAGAAAGCCGATTGGCTCGTCGTCGGCGAAATTTATCCCGACGAAACCAGTGAATTTTGGAGATCCCCGGGCATTTCCACCGACCAAATGAAGCAAATCCAAACCACCGTCTATCGCTTGCCCTGCGCAGGCTTTGCGGAAAAGGACGGCACTTTCACCAACTCCGCGCGCTGGCTGCAGTGGAAAAACGCCGCCCTTCCAATGCCCGCCGGCTGCCGCCTCGATCAAGGTGTCGTCGCCCAGATATTCCTGAAAGTTCGCGAACTCTACCAACGCGACGGCGGTAAGTTTCCTGACCCCATTGAGAAGCTCACTTGGGCCTACACCGATCCCATGAACCCGTCCCTGTTAGAAGTCCTGAAGGAAATCAACGGCAAGACGCTGGTCGACGCCGAAGATCCCGCCACAAAAGCTCAGCTCAAAGCCGGCCAGCAACTGCCCGGCTACTCCTGGCTGAAAGACGACGGCACTACCGCGTGCGGCAATTGGATTTATTCCGGCGCCTTCACCGAAGCCGGCAATCAAACGGCCCGCCGCGACCCCGCCGACCCTTCCGACATGGGTGTGCATCAGAATTGGGCATGGTCGTGGCCTGCCAATCGCCGCGTTCTGTATAACCGGGCTTCGTGCGATAGCGACGGCAAACCCTGGGACGCCGCCCGTCGGCAAATCTGGTGGAATGAGGACGCGAAAAAATGGGTCGGCAACGATGTCCCGGATTTCAAAGTGGATTCCCGGCCTACCGATCACATGGGCCCGTTCATCATGAACGCAGAAGGCGTCGGCCGAATCTTCGCGCCCCTTGCGGCTTTCGCTGACGGCCCTTTCCCCGAATTCTACGAGCCCATCGAAAGCCCTTCGGCAAACCCCCTGCATCCCAACCAGGTGCACAATCCCGTCGTCAAACGCTTCAAGACTCCCGACGACAAATACGGCGAGGTTAAAGACGGCTACAACATCATCTGCACCACCTATCGCATGACGGAGCACTATCACTATTGGACAAAAAACAATCCCATGAATGTCCAGCTCGTTCCGGAACCCTTTGTAGAAATATCTGAGGAGATGGCGCGCGAGATGGGTATCGCCGGCGGGGACAAAATAAAAGTCTCCAGCATTCGCGGTCATTACATCGCCAAGGCTATGGTCACCAAACGCATCAAGGCCATGCAAATCGACGGCAAAAAAACCTATCAAATCGGCATCCCCATTCACTGGGGTTATCGTGGCATCGCCGAAGACGAGGGCAAGACCGCAAAGACTTTGACCAACCTGCTGTCGCCCACGGTGGTCGATCCCAATGCCTACACCCCCGAATTCAAGGGATTTCTCGTTAAAGTGGAAAAAGTTTAGAGGGCGGCATGAGTCAAGCAACTCTACGCATCCAAAAAATCTCCGCCCACGCCGGAGCCATCCCCGGCGAAAACACGCAACGCGAATCCACGGTCTGCAAGCTCATCGACACCACCACCTGCATCGGCTGCAAGGCCTGCGAAGTTGCCTGTATGGAGTGGAACGATCTTCCGTTCGGTGAAACTGTTTTTGGCAACACTCTGCAAACCATGCCGGAAACGCGCTGGAATTATTGGAATCTCATCCTCTTCAACGAACACGAACGCGAAGACGGCACCCTCATGTGGCTCATGCGCAAGAATCAATGCATGCATTGCGCCGAACCTGGTTGTCTCGCCGCTTGCCCTTCCGATGGCGCCATCGTCCAGTACAGCAACGGCATCGTCGACTTTCAGCAGGACAAATGCATCGGCTGCGGCTACTGCATCAGCGGTTGTCCCTTCAACATTCCCAAATTCAACAAAGAGACCAAGCGCGTCTTCAAATGCACGCTGTGTGCCGATCGTGTCAGCGAAAACCTCGAACCCGCCTGCATCAAATCTTGTCCTACAGGCTGCCTGCACTTCGGTACGAAAGAAGACATGAAAGCCCTTGCCGAACAACGCGCTGCGCAACTGAAAGATCACTACAATTTTCCCAATGCTGGCGTCTACGATCCCGCCGGAGTCGGCGGCACCGGCGTCATCTACGTTTTACATGACGCCACCAAGCCCGAACTCTACGGCGGCCTCCCAGCAGATCCGCATATTCCCTGGACCGTGAAGCTTTGGAAGGGTCCGCTCAAGTGGCTTGGCAACGTCGCCATGATCGGCGGCGTCATCGGCCTCGCCATTCACTATCTCCGCTATGGGCCCAAGGAACGCGCCGAAGAAATCAAAACTCCCCACGAAGGAGCTCAGCCGTGAGCAACTCCGAACAATACGTTCCTCCCGGCCGCATTCTTCGCTACCGTTTTCCCGAACGCCTCAATCACTGGATCGCTTCATTTTCCTACATCTACCTTTTGCTTACGGGCCTGGCGTTCTGGTCCCCGTGGTTGTTCTGGCTGGCCGTCATTCTCGGCGGCGCCCCGGTCTCCCGCATGCTGCATCCCTGGGTGGGCTTGATCTTCGTTGCCGCGGTGTTGCAGATGTACAGCATGTGGGCTTCGCAAATGCACACTACCGAAGTTGATAAAGTGTGGTGGCGCTCCATCCGTTTTTACGTGCAAAACAAGGACGATAAAATGCCTCCCGCGGGCAAGTACAACGCTGGGCAGAAAATTCTCTTCTGGACTTTCCTGTGGTCCGGCATCCTTCTGCTGCTCACCGGACTTATCCTGTGGTTCCCGGAATACATTCCATGGAACCTGCGCTTTCTCCGCCTGGCCGCGGTGTTTGTGCATCCTGCTGTAGCGCTCATCACCATCGGTAATTTCCTCATCCACATCTATATGAGCGTGTTCGCCGAACGCGGCGCACTGGACTCCATGGTGCATGGCGACGTCTCCAAAGAGTTTGTCGCGCGCTACCATCCGGGCTGGTATAAAGAAGTCACCGGCGAGACGCCGCCCCATCGCGAATGACTTCTCCCCAATCCGTAGTCCGCGTGTATGACGCCCGCATCAAGCGCGCGCAGCTTCTCACAACGCGGCTCGCGTTCGCCGCGCAAATCTTGTCCTTCTACCAATCCGTCGCTTCATTCCAGAAAAATCTCTCAACTCATTTTGCTGGCACGCGCAAAAGTCAACCGCGATCTTTTCCCGAGCTGGCCAGGCGAGACACTCTGGACCTCTCAAATGCCCTTCCCCATGTTCGCTCTTTCCTTGACATGGTCGAGCAAACCGGCCCCAAACGCTTGGCCGATTCGGCAAAACAGCTTTCGTCGAGCAAGGCCGAGGTCTGGCTCGATGCTCTCAATTCCTATTGGCAAACCGGCGGCCATCGAAATCCTTCCGCCGACGCCATTGAACAATTTTTTCTGCGCGCCATCCTGCAACCGTGCGCTGAGGTCGTCGCGTCGGAATTTCCGGCTCGCGAGATCACTGAGACGCCTAAACTTTGCCCTATGTGCGGCTCGCAACCGCTCCTGGGCGTTCTCCGTCCCGAAGGGGACGGCGGCAAGCGCTTCCTCCTGTGCTCCTTCTGCTCTCACGAATGGAGTTTTCGCCGTATTTTCTGTCCCAGCTGCGGCGAAGATACCGAGGCTAAACTTCCCGTCTACGTCGCTGAGCAATTTCCCCACATCCGCGTTGAAGCCTGCGAAACCTGTTCTACCTTCCTCCGCACCATCGATCTAACCAAGGACGGCCACGCGGTTCCTCTCGTCGACGATCTCGCGGCCCTACCCCTCTCCCTCTGGGCTCACGAACACAATTTTTCGGCTCTGCAGTCCAATCTCCTCGGCACCTAGCCCGAAAGAGCCTTGCAACTCCAACCAACTTGAAGCAAGATTTCCCGCGTTCAATTGGAGCTTCCATGAAAGACAAGACCCTTCGCCTGCTGGCCAGCCTGGTTTTTGCCACTCTCGCAATTCCCGGCGCTTCCGCGCAAGCGACTCCTGACGCAACGCTCACCGTGATCCGCGCCGGCTCTCTCATTGATGGCCTCTCCGGCTCTCCCCGCAGAAATCAGCTCATCTTCGTTCGCAATGATCGAATCGAAAAAATCAGTGATTTCTCAGCCACTATTCCCCCGGAGGCAAAAATTGTCGATCTCTCGGGTTCCACAGTTCTCCCCGGTCTCATCGACGCGCATACGCACATTTTCTTGTGGGGTGAAGATCCTGCCAAAGGCGGCTATGACGCCAACATTCTCAAAGCGGGCCTCGCTTTGCGGGCCGCGCGCGCCACTTATGCGGCAAAGCGCGCCCTCGAGCAGGGTTTTACGACGATTCGTGATTTGGAAACGGAAGGCGCCGGCTACGGCGACGTGGGCATCAAACAGGCTATTGCCGAAGGAACTATTCCCGGCCCCAGAATTTTCACCAGCACGCGCGGCATTTCCAGCACCGGCGGTTACAACCTTGAAGGCTACGCGCCTGAACTCGCCATGCCCGACGGCGTTCAAAAAGTCGATGGCCCCATAGAGGCCCGCAAAGCCGCGCGCCAGCAACTCGAACACGGAGCCGACTGGATCAAGGTCTACATGACCCATCGCTCGTGGGTCGATAAACAAGGAAATCTCTTTTCCCAGCCGACACTGACCGTTGAAGAACTAAAAGCCATCGTGGACGAAACCCACGGCTGGGGCCGGAAAGTCGCCTGCCATGCGTACAACGGGATCGGCCTGCAGCGGGCTCTGGACGGCGGCTGCGATTCCATCGAGCACGGCCTCGACATCACCGACGCACAGATCGCCCAGATGCAGCGCCAGAACACTTGGTATTGTCCGACGCTTTCTCCCTATTACGGTGACTGGGCGCCGGCCGGCACGCCGGAAGGAAAACGCGACCGTCTCCGCGCAAGCCTCCATGAGACTTCCTTCAAAAAAGCCATGCAAGCACATTTGAAAATTGTCTACGGCACGGATATCGGTGGGATTCCCTGGCAGGAGCCAATGGCCCAGGAATTTCCGCGTCTGGTATCCCTCGGAATGTCACCCATGGATGCGATTCTTGCGGCCACCTCGCGTGCCGCAGAACTCCTGGAAATGAAAGGTGAAATCGGCGCAATCTCTCCGGGGGCTTTCGCCGACATCGTCGCACTCCCCGGAGATCCGCTGAAGGATATTGCCCAACTCGAACACATCCATTTCGTAATGCACAATGGCGCCATCTACAAAAACGAGGCCGCCCACTGAAACTGCTGGGCGGCGTTCGGGGCCGGTTCCTCGATCCTTACTGCCTACACTTCCACCTTCACGCCCTTCCAAAACGCGACATGATCTTTGATCTCCGCCGCCGCATCCTTGGGCTGGGGGTAAAACCAGGCGGCATTCTCGTTGCGAATCCCTTTCACTTCCACATGATAATAGTGAGCCGTTCCCTTCCAGGGACACACACTGGTGTGCTCGCTGGCCGTCAGCACTTCCTTCTTCACCGATTCCGGCGGAAAATACTGATTCCCTTCCACTACTTTTGTTGAGTCACTTTCTGCGATTACCTGCCCGCCCCACATAGCCTTTGCCATTGTCGTCATCCTCCAGATCAAAATCTTTGCCATCCCCATTGTGCCTGGAATCCAGTGCGTAGCGGCACCTACCCTTTCCCTTAGATGCGCCGGACGGTCATCGGTTCCATCAAGTGCTTTCATCGCTCACACAATCAGTGGCGCTTTGCTACAATCGACCTGCCCATGCACATTCGCACAGCGCCGAAGGTCCAGCCATTGTTTTTCGTCGCGTTTATTCTAACGCTCAACCTGTTTCCAGTTCCGCTCTCAGCGCAAACCCAGGCGGTCCCAGCCAAGTCAGCAGCACCTCTGGTCATCACTCCGGACCTCGAGCTACGCCTCGCCAAGTTCAAACCCATCCAAATGCCGCTGCACACCGAAGATCTCAGCCCGCGCGAACAGCAGCTTGTCCGCAAATTGGTTGACGCTTGTAACGACCTCGAACAAATTTACTGGCGGCAAAGCGACCCGGCCGGCCTGCAACTTTATGTTTCTCTCTCGGCCAGCAAGAACCCGGAAGACCGCAAGCTCCTCCGTCTCCTGAAAATCAATGGCAGCCGCTACGATCTGATCGATAACTTCAAGCCCTTGGTGGGAACCACGCCCGCTCCTCCGGGCCGCGCTCTGTTCCCCACAGATCTCACCGTAAAAGAAATTGAAGCGTACGTCGCCAAACATCCCGATCAGAAAGAAGCCATTTACAGCGAGCGCACCATTGTTCGTCGTAACGGCAACTTACTCACGACCATTCCCTATCACGTCGAATATGCACCGTTCCTGAAATCCGCCGCTCAATCGCTCCGCGAAGCCGCCAAACTCACCGACGACATGGCTTTTGCAAAATTCCTTCGCCTGCGGGCCGACGCGCTGCTGTCTGACGATTATTTCCCGAGCGATCTCGCGTGGCTCGATCTGGCCGATCCCAGGATCGATATCATTTTTGCGCCTTACGAATCCTACCTGGATAATCTTCTCGGCATAAAAGGCTCCTACGGCACAGCCGTTCTCATCCGCAATGCCGCCGAAAGCAAGAAACTCGAAGTCTATGAAAAATACGTAGCCGACTTGCAGGAAGCGCTGCCCCTCGACAAAGCCGATCTGCCTTCCAAGCACGGCCATCTCTCGCCCATGGAAGTTATGGACGCTCCCTTTCGCACCGGCGATCTGCTGCACGGCTATCAAGCGGTGGCCGACAATCTGCCCAACGATGCCCGCGTTCACGCGCAAAAAGGCAGCAAGAAGATCTTCTTCAAGAATTTCATGGATGCGCGCGTAAACGAAGTCATTCTTCCGATCGCCAAACGCTTGATGCGCGAAGACCAAGCCGCAAGAGCCTCCGGTGAAGGCTATCTGGCCACCACGCTGATGCACGAGATTTCCCACGAACTCGGTCCCAACTACTCCCGCACCGCCAAAGGTGAAGTTGACATTCGTGAAGCCATTGGCGCGGAATTTGGGGGCCTTGAAGAAGCCAAGGCGGACATTACCGGCCTGTTCGCGCTCCATTGGCTCGCCAATCACGACATCATTTCCAGAGAAAAGCTGGAGGAAGACTACATATCCTTCGTCGCCGGAAATTTCCGCACCATCCGCTTCGGCATCGCAGAAGCCCATGGCCGCGCGGAGATGATGGAATTCAACTACCTGCTCGAGCAAGGCGCCGTCACACAGGACGCCTCGAGCGGCCGCTACGCTGTCGTCCTTGCGAAAATGCCGTCAGCCGTCGCCGCCCTGACCAAAGAACTTCTTGAACAGGAGGCCACCGGCGATCGCGCCCGCACCGAAGCTTGGTTCGCCAGATACGCAATCCTTCCGGCGGAGCTCAAAGCCGCATTTGAAAAAGTTTCCGACATCCCAGTCGACATCCAGCCAATCTTTTCATTCAAGGAAATCATTCGATGAGCGGACAAAGCTTCAGCAATCACGCAAAATTCGTCCCTGCGTTCCATTATTTTGCTTTGCCGGTTCTAACGCTTAACTTTGTTTGGTCGGTTTACCGCTGGCGGCACGCCCACTTCTCCCTCGACGGCCTCGTCTCGGTCCTGACCGCCTCCGCTATCCTCGTCTCGCTGTTCCTTACGCGCATTTTCGCCCTGAGAGTCCAGGACCGGGTCATTCGCCTCGAAGAACGCCTTCGCTTCGCCCAGATACTTCCGCCGGATCTGCAGCCGCGCGTCCAGGAATTCACACCAGGGCAACTGGTGGCCCTGCGCTTCGCTGGCGACGCTGAGCTTCCCGATCTGGCCCGCAAAGTCCTCGACGAGCGAATTACCAGCGTCCGAGCCATCAAGGGAATGATCCAGGACTGGCGCCCCGACTATCTGCGCGCCTGAAGCGGAGCTCGTTTCACAAAATACTTCGGACAACTCCGCCTTCGGCGCGCACCGCTGAACCGTTTATCGTCACCGATTGCGTGCTGGCAACAAAGGCCACCACCGCTGCAATTTCCTCCGGAGTCTCAAATCGTTTGAGCAACGAACTGGGGCGAGCAGTGGAAAAAAATTGCTTCTCAATCTCGCTTTTGGAGATTCCCTGCTGCTTCGCGAGTTCCTGCACAAATCCTTCTACGCCCTCCGACGCCGTAGGCCCCGGCAAAACCGAATTCACGGTCACGCCGGTTCCGGCCACCGACTCCGCCAACCCGCGCGCGACGGCGATCTGCGCTGTTTTCGTCATCCCGTAGTGCACCATCTCCGCCGGAATTTGTTGCCCCGATTCGCTCGACACAAAGATAATTCTTCCCCAGTTTTTCTTGAGCATCCCGGGCAAATACGCCCGCGCCAGCCTTACGCCGCTTAAGACGTTGACTTCAAAAAACCGCAACCAGTCCGCATCCGGAATGTCCATGAACGGTTTTGGCTCAAAAATCCCGAGATTGTTGATCAGCACGTCGGCCGCACTAACTTCGGCCACAAACTTCTCAACACCTTCCGCGGTCCCCAGATCTGCCGCCACTCCGCGAACGTTCACGTGCTTTCCGCCGGCGCGAATCTTTTTCAGGGCTTCGGCCACGCGCGCCTCGGTCCTTCCATTTACCACCACGTGCGCCCCTTCTTCGGCCAGCAATGCTGCTATCGCAAACCCAATTCCGGCCGTCGATCCAGAGACCACCGCCGACTTTCCCTTTAATCCAAGATCCATGCCCTCACCCCGTTGTTTTGCACTCCCTACTGCCCGACCGCAATCGCCGCCGCGCCCTCAATCTCCGCAATCTCCTGCGCCGTCAACTTCAGTTCGCCAGCACGCATCACGCCTTCTGCCTGCTGCGCGTTTCGCGCTCCCACAATGGCTCCTGTAATCACCGGCTTTCGCAGCGTCCACGCAATCGCCACTTCTCCCGGCGAACGCCCGTGCTTTTTTCCCACTGCCCGCAACCTCTCAACCAACTCCAAATTCTTGGCAAGTCGCGGTTCTTGAAACTCGGCGTTGCGGCTGCGGAAATCATCCCGCGGCAAAGCCGCCGCGCGCTCCTTGGTCATCGCGCCCGTCAACAATCCCGAGGCCATCGGCGCATAGGAAATCACGCCAATGCCGTGCGCTTCGCAGTACGGCAGAACCAACTCTTCAATCTTCCTTCGAATCATCGAATAGGGGGGCTGCAGCGAAGTGATTGGCGCGATCTTGGCCGCTCGCCCCATCTGCTCGACGCTGAAATTTGAAACGCCAATCCACCGTACCTTTCCCTGTTTCTGTAGTTCCGCCATCGCGCTCCAGGCATCTTCCAGGCCGCGTCCCCCATCCTCCGGCGGCCAGTGCATCTGATACAAATCAATCGCCTCCCTCGCCAAGCGCTTTAAACTATCCTCGCACTCCTTTTTAATCGATGCCGGTTCAAATGCCTTTCTCACCTTGCGGTTTTCGTCCCAGACCAGCGAACATTTCGTGAACACATACGGCCGGGGGCCTTTCCATTCCGCGAGCGCGCGAGCCACGACTTGTTCTGAGTGTCCGGTCCCATAGACCGCGGCGGTATCAATCCAGTTCACTCCCATTTCCAACGCTTTGTGAATCGCTGCCACCGAGTCCCGGTCATCCTGCTCGCCCCAGGCAAACTCCCATCCCGCGCCTCCGATGGCCCAGGCCCCGAATCCCACCGGCGTAATCGTCAAATCCGAATTTCCCAGCTTCCTTGTTTCCATCGTTTCTCTCCACAGACATAAAATTCCAGGCGGCGCTCCAGGTTGCCGCAGACAGCGGTCCCCGGACAACGGACAGGGCTTTGATGAACGGGCTCGAACTAAGGTTAGAACTTGTTCCCGAAGGTGCCGCGCCTACCGGCCAACGGGAACGGACCGGCAGAGATAGGATACTGCGGGGGATGGGACCCGGCGCGGATCCCGGGAAGGGAATGTCTTAGGGGTCCCGCCGTCGATCGGCGGTCAAGGCCCTGGGGTAATGGCAACTCGCGACCAAATGAAAAACGGTCCGGGGCATAGAGTCCGGACCGTTTTTCCAATTCTAGGTGAACCGTAAGGCTAAATCGTTTTCGCTGCCGGCGTTCCGGCGGCTGCCGAAGAAGTCCGGGCAAACGCGTTGCTCGTCTCTTTCTCCGAAGTCTTGTCGATTTCGATCGAACCCTTGAAGTACGCGCCATCTTCAATCATGATGCGCGCCGTGGTCAGATCACCATTGACCGAACCATCCTTCTTGATTTCAATCCGGTCTTTCGCGCGAAGGTTCCCCTTCACGCTGCCGTACACCACTACCTCGCGGGCAATGATATCGGCGGTGACCTTGGCTGTTGCTCCGACAGTGAGCTTCCGCTCATCAAGCTGGATCAGTCCTTCGACTGAACCATCGATCAGCAGATCTTCGTTGCCGGAGATCTCGCCTTTCACGTGCAAGCTCGACCCGAGTCGCGCTGTCGCGCGATCCGCGGTCGCGCCCAATGGACGCATCGCATCTGTACTCATAGCGGGTTTCTCCTCCCAAGTCGCCGGAGCTGGCTTCGGCGTTTGATGATCATTAAAATTTCGCGGCTCCGGTTGCGCGCCCTGCGGCGTTTCCGGTTTCTTATTCCCCCACATCGGGCCTCCCAAGCAACTTCACCCCACTTAGATTTCCGGCCGGGGTACAGCAAACTCTAGCCCTCGGCTATAGCCGCCGCAAAGGAAAGCTGTGTTTCCCGTTCCTGACAGTAACTAGCCAATAGGACAGGTCCCCTCTGGCCCTCACATTAGCACAGTATGAATTTCAAGCTACGAGCTGGGCCTATCCGGTACCGGTTGCACCGCCATGAAATCCCGCACAAACCTCTCGCCATAGGACGTCAACAACTCGGTAATCTTCTCCGGCTGGTCCGACCTCAAAATAAATCCCGCGTGGTGATATTTCGCTACCCGGTAAATGATCTCCGGATCGTTATACGCCGAGGTATCCGGGTGCTCCTGTCTGGCCAGCGACAATATGGCTCCGGCGTAGTCGCGCCGCACTTCAGGCAACTGGTAGTCCCGCTTGCCGGCACCCACTTCCAGCCGCGCCCACTCCCGCCATAGATTGATTCCTGTCGCTGTTTCCACGACGTCGGAAATGTAAGCCCCGCCAACCCGGGCCGCCACTTCGATAAAATAAAACTTACCATCCGCATGGGACTTCAAGAATTCCGCATGGGTCACTCCCCGCATCAACCCCAGACCATCCAGCAAGTCCTGGTTCAAATCGAGCAGCGCCTGCGTGTCCACCGCGTCGCGCGGCAACGACCGCGTCGTAAAAACTCCCCCGTGGTGCGAGGTGTCAAGCGGCGGCGTTCCGTAGGCATGCGCTTCTGCAAACACCACCTCCCACTCCGACGTCACGCTATCCACGTGGTACACATTCCCCGGAACAAACTGTTCCAGCAGGTAATTCGACTGGTTATCGCCCAGTTGATCGAGCAACGGCCACAATTCATCCGGCTGATGAATCTTCCGCATCCCAATACCGGACGCCTGCGACCGCGGTTTCAGCAACCACGGCGCGGGGATGCGTTCCATGTATTCCCGCAAATCGTCGTAGTTCAAGACGTGGACAAACGCCGGCACCGAAATCCCGGCTTCTTTCGCCCGTGCCCGCATCGCCAGTTTGTCGCGAAAATAGCGAACCGTCGTCAGCCCCATGCCCGGCACGCGCAAGTGCTCGCGCAGCGCCGACACGTTTTCCATATCAAACTCGTCCAGCGCCACCACCCGATCAATCGGCTGAAATCGCGCCATGTAACTCACCGAGTTAATAATTCCCTGCACCGGCAGCTCTTCCGGCATTGTAAAAATCTCATCCACGCTTTCGCGCGGCCAGTCGCCATCGCGCAGCTTGTCGACCGTCAGCAGCAGCACCCGGCAGCCCATCGCCTTGCAGGTCCGCAAAAACTCCTGCCCTTTTTCATAGGAACTCACACACAGAATAGTGAGAGGTCGCGCTTCCGGCATTCATAGCCCCCGATTCGTCTGCCCACAACTTACATCGAACCAGCGCGAAACGCACGCCCTGGCAACGCCTTGGCTGGCGCGTCTCGCGCAGCGTTCCGAGCCCACTCCTGAAAAACCAGGAGGCGCCAGCGATTCCTCTCATCCCATTGGAAACAAAAACCTTAGAAACGGCCCCACGCGCGCCGCCCAAGCCGCTTCATTGTGTTCGGCGCCCTCCACCCGCTCATAATGCAAATCCCGCTCGAGCACCCAACCCTTTTCGAGCAACACATCTCGGAAGTTTTCCACATCATCCAAAATCCGCGGCCCTTCCCTTGTCCCGATATCCAGCCAAATCCGCGGCCGCGGTTCGACCGGTGCTGCGGCGGCAAATTTGTGCATCACTCGCTGGTTCCACCAAACCGAAGGCGACAACGCCGCAATCCGCCCAAAAATCCGCGAATGCTTCAATCCCAGGTAGAGCGAAACGAGTCCACCGAGCGAGGAGCCGCCAATTCCGGTGTGCGATGGTCCGGAAAGCGTCCGGTACTCTTGATCAACAAATGGCTTCACTTCTTCCATCAAAAATTTCGCGTAGCGATCCGCACGTCCGCCCCCGAGCTTCGGCACCTGCGTCGGGGTGTACTCGCGAATCCGCGCCTTCGTGTTGTACATGCCCACGATAATCAGGGGTTCGACTTGCCCGGTATGGATCGCATGATCCGCAGTCGGCCCCACATGCCAATCCATCCCCGGAATGAACGAGGTTCCCCCATCGAAAAGATTCTGTCCGTCGTGAAGATATAAAACAGGAAAGTGCCGCCAGGACTGTTCTTCATAGCCGGGGGGCAAATAAACGATCAAATCGCGCTGATTGCGCAAGAATTTTGAACGAAACCGCTCATGCTTTCGCAGCTGTCCGTCGCTCACGGTACAATCGTCACCAGCAAATCCTTCGCTTCCACGTGTTGCCCCGAGGACACCAGCAACTTCGCCACCCGGCCCGCAATCGGCGCATAAATGTTTGACTGCATCTTCATGGCTTCCAAAGTCACAAGTTTTGCTCCCCGTTCCACGATCTGATTCGCATGCACGGCGATACTGCTGATGACTCCGGCCGTCGCGGCCCCCACGTGTCCCGGGTCCGCCGGATCGGCTTTAGGGTGCGCCCGCTCCACCACGCGCAGCGCCTTGTCTCGCACATTCACTTCGCGTGGCTGCCCGTTCAATTCGAAAAATAAAGTCCGCGTTCCATCCGGATGCGGCTCGCTGACGGTTAGAAATTTAATAATCAAACTCTTGCCCGATTCGATCTCCACGGTGATCTCTTCGCCGGACTTCAAACCATAAAAAAATGCCGGCGTCGGCAACACACTCACATCCGAATACGTGTGCCGGAACTTGTCGAATTTCGTAAACACGTCCGGATACAGCAAATAACTCAGCAAATCGGCATGGTCAACCGGGTGGCCGACCTGCTTCTCGAGCACGGCTCCGGCGCCTTTGAAATCCACCGGCTCCAGGCTGGCGCTGGGACGCCCCTTGAGCGGTTTTTCGCCGCGCAGGATAATTTTCTGCAATTTCGCTGGCCAGCCACCCCTGGGCACTCCCAGCACGCCGGAAAACATCTCCACCACCGAATTGGGCAGCGATAAATCGTGATGCTCATCCAATTTCAGAATATCGCCGGGCTGCATCTCGTTCGCCATCAGGAACAAAGTCATATCGCCGACCACCTTGCTCGAAGGCGTCACCTTGACAATGTCGCCGAACAATTGATTCACCTCGGCGTACATCTGCTCCACCTCTCGCCAGCGATGCCCCAAGCCCATGGCCGTCGCCTGCTCGCGCAAATTCGTATACTGCCCTCCAGGAATTTCATGCTGGTACAGCCGCGCCGATCCCGCCTTCGGCCCCGAATCAAAGGGCATATAGTAGGTCCGCACCGTTTCCCAGTAATCCGAGCACTCATTCAGCGTGTCGACGTCCAGTCCGGTATCGCGTGGCGTATTCCGCAACGCTTCCACAATGGAGTTCAAGTTCGGCTGGCTGGTTCCCCCACTCAGCGCGGCCACCGCCGCATCCGCCACATCCACTCCCGCGTCGGCGGCCTTCAGTACGGAAGCCGAATTCACGCCGCTGGTATCATGGGTGTGAAAATGTACCGGCACTCCCACCTCTTGGCGCAAAACCTTCACCAGTTCGTAGGCGGCATACGGCTTGCACAAGCCGGCCATGTCCTTAATCGCCAGAAAATGCGTGCCCAGTTTTTCCAGCTGTTTGGCCATAGCCACGTAATACTTCATTGAATATTTCGGCCGGCTCTTATCGAGAACATCTCCGGTGTAACAAATCGCCGCTTCGCACACGCCGCCGCTGTCAATGACCGCATCGATCGCCACCCGCATGTTGTCGATGGAGTTCAGCGAATCGAATACCCGGAAAATATCGACGCCCTGTTTAAACGACTCGCGCACAAAATCAATAATCACATTGTCGGGATACGACGCGTATCCCACGGCATTCGCGCCGCGCAACAGCATCTGAAAACAAATATTGGGAATCCGCTCGCGCAGCTCCCGCAATCGCTGCCATGGATCTTCGTGCAGGAAGCGCATGGCGGTATCAAACGTAGCGCCACCCCACATCTCCACGCTGAAAAGATTCGGCAGTTTCTGCGCCACCGCATTCGCTGTCGCCAGCAAATCGTGGGTCCGCACGCGTGTCGCCATCAGCGATTGATGCGCATCGCGAAACGTCGTATCGGTAATCAACAGCCGCTTTTCTTTTCGCGCCCACGCCGCAAATTTCTTGGGGCCTAGCGTAGCCAACAGCTGGCGGGTTCCGGGCGGCGGCGTAATCCCGGGAACCTTCGGTACCACCGCCGTTTCCAGCGATTCCGGGATGTTCTTGCCCTTGGCCTCCGGATTCCCATTCAAGATCACATCGCCCAGATAGGAAAGGATTTTCGTCGCCCGGTCCCCGCGGCTCGGCAAACGGAAAAGCTCTGGCGCTTCATCCAGAAACGAAGTCGTCACCTCACCCGCGCGAAACTTTGGATGGTTCACGACGTTTTCAACAAACGGGATATTGGTCTTCACACCGCGAATACGAAATTCCCGCAGCGCCCGGTCCATCCGCTGGCACGCTTCCGGCAAATTCGTTCCCCAGGCCGTCACCTTCACCAGCAGCGAATCGTAGTAAGCCGCCAGCACCGCTCCCGCATAAGCCGTCCCGCCATCCAGACGAATCCCAAATCCCGCCGGGGATCGGTAGGTTGAAATCTTTCCGTAATCCGGCGCAAAATTCTTCGCCGGATCTTCCGTCGTGACGCGGCACTGCAAGGCCACCCCGTAAAGCGGCACCTGGTCCTGCTTTGGTAACGACATCGGCGCTTCGTGCAACTGGTGTCCCTGCGCCACCAGAATTTGTGCCCGCACCAGGTCAATTCCCGTCACCATTTCCGTGACGGTATGCTCGACCTGAATCCGCGGATTCACCTCGATGAAATACCAGTTCTGGGTATCGACGTCGTACAAGAACTCAACGGTTCCCGCGTTCCGGTAATTTGCCTTGCGCGCCAACTCGACCGCGGCATTGCACAGTTCGGTCCGCACCCGTTCCGGCACATTCACCGCCGGCGCCACTTCCACCACTTTCTGGTGCCGCCGCTGCACCGAGCAATCCCGCTCATACAAGTGCAGCAAATTCCCGTGTTGATCGCCCAGAATCTGCACTTCCAGGTGTTTCGCTCGTGGCAAATATTTTTCCAGGAAAACCGAAGCGTCCCCGAAGGCCGACCGCGCTTCTCCCTGCGCTTCTTCAAGCCGCGCTTCCAGCTGCGCCGCATCCTGCACTACGCGCATCCCGCGGCCCCCGCCGCCCATCGAAGCCTTCACAATAACCGGGTAGCCGATCTCCTCGGCAATCTGGCGCGCTTCCTCGACCGATTTCACGGCGTTCTCGGTCCCCGGCAGAGTAGGAACGCCAGCTGAAGCCGCCAGCCGTCGCGCCGCCGTCTTGTCTCCCAACATCTCGAGCAACTCGGCCGTCGGCCCCACGAAAATGATTCCCGCCTTGGCGCAAGCGCGCAGCAACACCCGGCTCTCTGCGAGAAATCCATACCCCGGATGAATCGCATCCACGTCATACTGCTTGGCAAGCGCTATGATCCCGGCGATATCCAGATACGCCTCGACCGGCCCCTTCCCGATTCCGACCTGATACGCCTCATCGGCCTTGAACCGGTGCAGCGCCAGCCGGTCCTCCTGCGAATAAATCGCTACGGTCCGCAATCCGAGCTCATTCGCGGCCCGAAATATCCGAATCGCGATCTCGCTCCGATTCGCCGCCAAAAGCTTTTTAATGGTCCTGGTTTTCTTCATCTCTGAACTGTTCTGGTCCCGGTATTTTCCAAATCCATGCATCCGTCTCCTGCCAGCAAGTCACAAATCCCTGCGCGAAATTCTACATTGTTTCACGCCACCAAGCGATTCCCGCCCCATTTTTTCAATTCATCAATCCAGCAATTTCGATCCTCCCCCATCCGGTCATTCCCGGTTCCGCGTAGCTCGCGCGAAGCCAAGCTCGGGACCTTGCCAAGCGCCCACACCTCGCCGGCCCCCGCGTGCGCTGCTGCCAAAATGACGGGATTTCGTTGCCAGGAAACGATCTAGTTCGAGGAACGTCCGGCCGGAACGTCCGCGGCGGCTTTTTCCAAGTTCGCCGGCGGCGCTGTCTTCAACCGTTCGATCTGCACTTGCACTTTCGCCCAGGCCTTCGCATTTTTCTTGGTGGAATACGCGGCGTCGCTCTCGCCATAAAACTTGATCAATTCCTCGCGAGCCTCCCGCGGCGCTTTTGAAAAGTCTTCCTTGGCCAGCGTGTCGAGCAGCCTCGCGTGCACATCATCATTCATTTTATATTTTCCCGGCCCGGTTTCCCCGCCGGTATCGAAGTTGTCATTGGGTAAAACCAGATTGCCCCCGTGTACTCCGTCCAGCAAGACGCGATAGCTGTCCACCGTAGCGTTGAAACTGTTTTCAAACATCAGTTCGGTGTCCGGAGTCGGCGTCTTCAACTGCAACACTCGTAACGGACCAATTTTGGGCAAGATCTTGAATAGCACCGCCAGAAATTTCTCCCCAAAACTCGGTGGCTGATAGTCCTTACCCCAATTCTTCTCAAAACTCGCCCGCTTCAGGTTGTACATGAATTTTTTCTTGGTGATGCCCGGCAGGTCTTTCTGTATCTCATCCTTCTTGAGCGTCCAAGCCACCCGCGTCGCTTTTGGTATCAGCTTGCTCACGCCGTAGCGGTAGGAATTGAATGCCTTATCCGGATTGGCCAGAACATCCTTCAATTCCAGCCCGTAGGTCTCCTCAAAGGCCCGTGCCAGCAACTCTTCGGCAACTTGAAATCCAATGAAATCGTGATAACTGTCCGGAGCGTAGCGCTGTTTCGCCACTTCCAGCACATCAAACCCAAATTCGGTCTTCACATGCGCGAGCGGGTCATCCTCATACGTTACGCTGTCGCCAAATTTTTTTCTCAGCTTGGGATACAAGATCGGCACGGCCCGGTTGGTGCCAATCTTATGACCATCATTGTCCGCCGCGTAATGCGCCAGCGCGCCCAGCGCGAATGCATATTCATCGAGGGTCTTGGCATCACGCAGCAGCGCCAGCACAAAATCCCCGCTTCGTACGTAATGCGTCAAATCGCTGAAAAAATGACTCCCGTGCGGGTAATAGCCCATATCCTGGATAATCGCCCCGCCATACACATACCCGTGCGCCTCGCGCAAATCGTCCCGCGTCGCATGCGGAAACCGCTCGAGCAACATGGGCCGCAAACTCTTCTCCCACGACACATCAATAATCGCTTCATGCGACAGCACAGAATACGCCGCGCATCGCGCGGGCCATCCCGCAGAAATACAAGCCGCGCAGAGGATGGTTACCGCCAGGGTATGGATCGCACGCGCCATCCGAAAAATAGGTTCCTTTCCTTGACCGAACAATCCTGGTTGCTACTCGATTGATTCTAACAGGTGGGAATATGCGAGGCAGTAAGGTAATTCCGCTACGAAAACCGGATAACTACTGTAAACGGGCGATCGGGGACCGGCTTTTTCGGGCGTGGGTCGGCCCGGCAACACGGGGCTTCTAATATTTCCGCAAGACCCCAATCACGCGCCCCTGAATCTTCAACTCGTTGGTCCCCACAATAATCGGTTCAAACTCTGAATTCGCCGGCTGCAATCTCACCTTCCCCGGCCCCTCCCGATAAAACCTCTTGAGCGTAGCCTCTTCATCGCGAATCAACGCCACCACAATGTCCCCCGCGTTGGCCACCTGCGTCTGTTCACAGACCACATAATCCCCGTCCATGATGTGATCCTCAATCATAGAGTTCCCCTTCACCTGCAGAGCAAAGGAATTTCCCCCGCGCGCAAAATCCCCGAGGGAGAGCGTTTCCCGCTCTTCGACCGCTTCCAGCGGGCTTCCCGCAGCGATCCGACCCACCATTGGCAGTTCCTGATTCCGCCGGTCGTTCACCTGTTCCTTCACGGACTTGGGCAACTGCAAAATCTCGATCGACCGGCTCTGGTTATACCCGCGCCGGATGAATCCCTTCTTCTCGAGAGTCGTAATGTGCTTGTGCACCGTCGCCAGCGACGTCAATTTCAAGCCCTTGCCGATCTCTTCAAAGCTCGGCGCGTAGCCGTGCTTGGTCTCAAACGAAACCAGATAATCCAGTACTTCTTTTTGTCGTTTTGTCAAAGCCATGGACGCGCCTCCACACTTTTTGCCAACTCCAGAACCTTAGGCGAAAAGAAAGCGAACGTCAAGCGAAATCTGGGCGCGCGAGGCTCCATCCATGTCTTCCCGTTTCCTTGAATTACGCGTATAAATATCCGCCATGCCTGCCCGCCCTTCTGCTTCGATCACCGTTGCCGCCATACTGGCCATTGCCGGCAGCGCCCTCGCGCTGATCAGCATTTTCTTTGCCGCCCTGGGAATGGCGATGATGAGGTCCGCTGCAAGCGTCCCGGCGCTTCCTCCCGCGGTTCAAGCCGTAACGACGGTCTCGCTGCTTCTGTTTGCCGGACTCGCTGTTTTCGGAATTTTTACCGGCGTCGGCCTGCTGCGCCTCAAGAATTGGGCTCGCATTTCCATTCTCGTTTTTTCCGGCCTCGCGACTGCCGTCTCGTCTCTGACGATCATCTTCGCGACATTCCTGCCCATTCCTGCCGCGCCGGAGGCTGGCCCGGCGATGGGCGCCTTCATAAAAGTTTTCATCATGATCTTTTATGGCATTCCTCTGGGCATCGGCATCTGGTGGGTCATCCTGTTCACTCGCAAAAAAATATCCGACCAATTCCAGCCTCAAGCTCCGGGCAGTTCCGGAGATCCGAACGCTCCGCTTGCCATGCCCGCGGGCACAGCGACCGCACTCCCGCCTCCTGTCGCTCCCTCTACACCGGCCTGTCCGCTTCCCATCATGGTCGTGGGCGGGCTCTGGATTTTGTCTTCCCTCTCACTTGTTTTTGTCCTTTATGCCCGCACACCGATGGTGCTGTTCGGCCACCCATTCAACCGGTCTCTCAGCGTGACTCTTTGGGTCCTCAAATCCATTCTTTACGTCGTGGCCGGCGTCGGACTTTTCCGGGTGAAACCATGGAGTCTTTCGCTTTCCCTCGCATTGCAGACCTTCGGGAGCCTCAGCGGCATCGTCACCATGTCGAGTCCGCGCTATGAAAGCGCGCTACTCGAGCAGTTGACGAACCGTCCGTTTGTGCCGCTTGCCAGCATCACCCCGGAATACGTTCACCAGCTGCGCCTGTTTGGTCTTGCCTGGACCCTTGCCGGCCTCATCGTCATCGCCCTGCTGCTCGTCTACCGTTCCCGCTTTCTCGCCGCAGCCGCGGCCAAAGTGGCGCCGGTGCCAGTTTTTTCGGCGTCCTGAAGGTTCGCCTGGCCGCACGAGCGAAGGCCAGGCGAATTTCACCCGTTCCCGTTCACCCTCGGTATGCGCCCTCTTGACTGCGAATTCTGTCCACTCCGGTTCGTTTTTCCCAAAAAAAATTTCGGGTTTTTGAAGCATCAGCAAAATCAATCGTGAAAATTTGATTTTCCCATGTCCTAATAAGCCTCATTCCCTTCATTGCTTTACCGCCTGTGGTATTCTTGACTGACGGCTCTTGCGCTCCGCTTTTCCGGTTTTACTGTACTCGAGGCGCGGCTGTAACCGTCCTCCTTACCGGGTTATCAAAGGAGCCAGCACCAGCTGAGCAGGAATAGGAATACGCGAAATCATGGCAACAATTACAGAAATCCCGCTGCCCAAGTCCAAGCGCGAAGTTATTGACCGCGCGGTCATCCGTTTCGCAGGCGACTCCGGCGACGGCATGCAAATCACCGGCAGCCAGTTCACCAACACCGTCGCGCTCTACGGCAATGACATTGCCACGTTCCCTGATTATCCCGCCGAGATTCGCGCCCCGGCGGGCACGCTCCCCGGTGTCAGCGGATTCCAGCTGCACTTCTCAAGCGATGACGTCTTCACTCCGGGCGATTCCGTCGACGTCCTCATCGCCATGAATCCCGCCGCGCTGAAAATGAATCTCGCCGACCTCAAAGCCAACGGCATTCTCATCGTCAACACCGATAGCTTTACAGAAGCCGACCTGAAAAAAGCGCAGGTCAAAGTAAACCCTCTCGAAGACGGGTCTCTCGACAAGTTCCGCCTCTTCTCCGTCGAACTCGAACGCCTCACGCGCCGGTCGCTCGACCATCTCGGCCTCGACGCCAAATCGATGGACCGTTGCAAAAATTTCTTCGCGCTTGGCATGTGCTATTGGCTCTACAACCGCTCCATGGACTCGACGGTCCGCTGGATCGATGAAAAATTCAAAAACAAACCGCTCCTGGCCGAAGCCAACAAGCTTGCAATGAAAGCCGGCTACTCCTACTGCGAAGCCACCGAAGCCTTCCAGATCAGTTACGAAATTCCTCCTGCGAAACTGGAACCCGGCCTCTATCGCAACATGAGCGGCAACCAGGCGCTGGCACTCGGCTTTGTCACCGCTTCACAAAAATCCGGACTCACGCTTTTCCAGGGCAGCTATCCCATCACGCCCGCTTCCGACATCCTCCACGAACTCTCGCAATACAAAGACTTCGGGGTCATGACCTTCCAGGCCGAAGACGAAATTGCCGCCATTACCAGCGCCATCGGCGCAGCCTACGGTGGCGCTCTGGCTCTCACCACCACCTCCGGCCCCGGCATGGCCCTTAAAACGGAAGCCCTCGGCCTCGCCGTAGCGATTGAAATGCCGCTGGTCATTGTCGACGTTCAGCGCGGCGGCCCTTCAACCGGCCTCCCCACCAAAACCGAGCAAGCCGACTTGCTGCAAGCTCTGTTCGGCCGCAATTCCGAAGCGCCGATTCCAGTGATCGCGGCCTCGACGCCGTCCGACTGCTTTTGGGTGGCCCTGGAAGCCTGCCGCATCGCCACCAAATATATGGTGCCGGTCATCGTCCTCAGCGACGGCTACCTCGCCAACGGCTCGGAGCCGTGGCGCGTCCCCGAGCTCCATGAAATTCCGGAAATCCCCGTGACCTTCGCCTCCAATCCTGAAGGCTTCCTGCCCTACAAGCGCGACCCTGAAACGCTGGCGCGCCCGTGGGCCATTCCCGGCACGCCCGGTCTTGAACACCGCATCGGCGGACTGGAAAAACAAGACGTCACCGGCAACATCAACTACGAACCACTTAATCACGAAAACATGGTTCGCATCCGCGCCGCCAAAGTAGCCGGCATCGCGCAGGACATTCCTCCGGTTATTCCCGCCGGCGATGAAGAGGGTGATCTCCTGGTGGTCGCCTGGGGCTCCACGCACGGCGCCATCACCGCCGCCGTCAACGCCCAGCGCGCCACGGGCAAGAAAATCGGCCACGTGCACCTGCGCCATCTGAACCCGCTGCCGACAAACTTGGGCGACGTTCTCCAGCGCTACAAGAAAGTTCTCGTCCCGGAGCTGAATATGGGGCAACTCCTCTGGGTCCTCCGCGCCAAATATCTGGTCGACGCTGAAGGCCTGAACAAAATCCAGGGCCGCCCCTTCAAACAAGCCGAACTGGAACAAAAGATCGAAGAAATTTTCACCACGGAAGGTTTCTAATTTTCTCAGCCCCTGAATGTGTCGGGAACGGGTTCGCCCCTCCCGTCCGAGCAATAGGAAAACGTAAGCGCCGCGCACGCACGGAGATCGAATCATGAGCACCGCAACACTACTGCCCGTCCTGACCAAAAAAGACTTCCAAACCGACCAGGAAGTCCGCTGGTGCCCCGGTTGCGGCGACTATGCCATTCTCTCGGCCGTGCAATCCGTGTTCCCCGAACTCGGCATCAAGCGCGAAAATTTCGTGGTCATCTCCGGCATCGGTTGCAGCAGCCGCTTCCCGTACTACATGAACACTTTCGGCTTCCACACCATCCACGGCCGGGCCCCTGCCGTTGCCACCGGCCTCAAATCCCTGCGCCCCGATCTGGAAGTGTGGGTCGCCACCGGCGACGGTGACGCCCTGTCCATCGGCGGCAATCACACCATCCATATGCTCCGCCGCAACGTCGGCCTGAAAGTTCTGCTGTTCAACAATAAAATTTACGGTCTCACCAAAGGCCAATATTCGCCCACTTCGGAAGTGAACAAGAAAACCAAATCCACTCCCTATGGTTCACTCGACCGCCCGTTCAGCCCCATTTCGCTGGCCATTGGCGCCGAAGCCACCTTCGTCGCGCGTAGCGTCGATGTCATGCAGGGTCATCTGAAAGACACGCTGAAAGCCGCCGCCGCCCACAAAGGCTCCGCTTTCACCGAAATTCTGCAAAACTGCAACATCTTCAACGACGGCGCATGGTTCGCCATCACCGAACGCGATGCCCGCAGCGAAAACATTGTCCAGCTCGAACACGGCAAGCCGCTCATCTTCGGCAAGAATCGTGAAAAAGGCATCCGCCTCAATGGCCTGCAACTCGAAGTCGTCACTCTCGGCGCGGACGGCATCACTGAAGCCGACCTGCTCGTCCACGACGTCCACAATCCCGCACCGGCCTACGCCTTCATGCTCTCGCAGATGGAAAAGCAACCCGGCTTTCCGACACCGATCGGCGTCTTCCGCTCCTGGCCCGACGTCCCCCGTTACGAAGACGTACTCAACCAGCAGATCAAAGACGTGATCGCCAAGCGCGGACCCGGTGACCTGAACAAACTCCTGCGCGCCGGCGACACCTGGCACGTCAGCTGACCCGTTTCCGCCCCCCCTAGGCTGTTGTTCCCCCAGGGTGCGCTGGAATCGTCAGCGCCCCGTTTGTTCTCGCGTCGCCGACAACCGAAACTGTTCATCCTGCCCGTCCTGCCGTAGAATGCCTCCGCAATGACCTGCCCTACCTGTAACAGGAGTCTTCTTGCTCATCAGGCTTCCTGCCCCCACTGCGGCCGCTTCGTCGGACTCCCGCCCGGGGAAGCCCCGAGCGGCCTGCGCCCCGTCCACTGGCTGGTCATGTTCAGTGTCTCCGTTTTCCTGCTTGGCACAGGCTGGTTCGCCTATTTCTTCGCCCGGCACTGGGAAGACTTCTCGCGCCGCCCCAAACGACCTGCGGTGGTCTCGGCTCCCAGCCACCGTCCTGCCGCGAGCCTGGCCGTCGTGCACGGCAATATCGCTCAACCCAGTGAACTTCACCCTCACGGAACCCTCTACTTCGTCCCCATCGGCCGCCAGGCGGTTTCAGCGCAAACCCTCGCCCGCTACTACACTCGCAAATTCAATATCCAGGTCCACGTTCTACCAGCCATTTCTCCCACCCCCGATGACCGCGATGCCGTTCGCAATCAATACATCGCCGAAGAAATGATTCTCACCATGCGCCACGCCTATCCAGCAATCGCCCGGGCCCCCCAGTCCGTCATGATCGCGCTCACCGATGAAGATATTTATCCTCGTTCGCTGAACTGGAAATTCACCTACGGCTTCTACGCTTACTACCGCTTTGCAATCGTCTCCACCCGCCGCATGGATCCCGGATTCGACCACGAGGAAGACCACAACGCCACCGAGACTCTTCTCAATACCAAGCAGCTCCTGACCACCTACGTTGCCAGGCTGTATTTCCGCATCCCGCAAAGCTTTGATAACACCAGCCTCCTCAATCCCTCCATGGAGCCTGACGCCGGCTCCGATGACCTCTTTGAATCCGATCTGCACTCCGAACAATCCGCCAACGGTCTGCGCGGCACAGGCTGGCCCTGCATCGCCGCCGCCTACTCCTACGCCACCGGCAAATTCGAGCATCCCTTCCCAGCCATCGACGATTGCGGCCAGGTTCGGACGCTGGACTCCCCCGACGTCGAACTCTTCACCGCGCAGCTCGCCACTGGACAATTTCAGCAGCGCGCCATGGATTTCCAGTTAAACTCGTCTCCCCCGATCGAATTCAAACGTGCCTACCTTTCCGAGTATCTGAACCCGGCAGCCCTGGGCCTGGGCGTCACGCACAACTTCAACAGCTGGCTCTATTCCAATGGCGAAGACAAGTTCACCATCCTCGACGTCATTCACGAAGATGGCGAGCAAGAAGAACTCGCCCGCACCTCTCCCGGAAGAGGTTTCAGGCCGGATGTCGTCTTCGAAAATAGAACCGACGCGGGAGAACTGTTCGGCGCTCGCGCCACTTGGGATTCCGGTCACTTCAAAATTCAATATCGGGACGGCTCCTCGGCCACCTATCTTCCCTGCAAGGATGGACGCTGCTTTTGTAGCGGATATTCCGACAACCGCGGACACGCCTTGCGCTACGAACGCGACTCTTCTCTCGCGCTTCGCCGGGTCTCTGCTTCAGGCGGCGTGGGAATCGATTTTCAATCCGATGCACAACAACGCGTTACCGCTGCCGACGCCGGTAGCGGCTCGCGCGCGTCCTATGAATATGACGCTTCCGGCCGCCTCCGGCGCGTCGTGCGCCGTGATGGCCAAGTCACGGTCTACACCTACGACACCGCCAATCGCATGACTTCGGTCGCCGTCATCCGCAAACCCGGCGACACGGCAAAAATCATCCTCAGCAACGAATACGGCGGCGACGGCCGCATCACCCGCATCACTTTCGCCGACGGCTTCACCTTCCGTATGGATTACGGCACCATTCTCGACAATCGGGTCTCGAAAGTCCGCGTCACCGACGCCCAGAACAAAGTCCTCAACCTGTCCATCTCCTCTGACAACTACGTCGCCCGCTCCCCCACCATTCGCTTCCCCCTGGTCTCGAGCAAAGCAATCCCTGGCTCGACGACGACCAAGCCGGACTGACAAATTCTTGATTTAGCAATTCCAGTTTTGTCCGGTCAGCGGACGACCGGAGTGGCAAAGCAAACTAGGTCACGGAAGAGGCAGTGTCCCACTGCGGCTTCCTGGCGCGAATCCCACGCGGCTTTCCCCTTCGGCAGTCCCCCTGCAAATTTAGCCATTCCCTGTAAATTACGTAGCTTTCCAGTACTTCTGCCCGCCTCTAAAACTCCGCCTCTGGCAAAGGCTATACCGCTTCCTGGCAAATCCGTCCTTTCTTATCAACCACTTCCGACCTCCATTGCTCTTGGTGGGGTGCCCCCGGGCCGGGCCCGGCTCGACACGATTCCGTCCTCGCCGGCAGTCCAAAATGGCTGCAGGTGATCCCGCTTCCATGAAACTTCCGCGTCGCTGTATCATCAAATTAGAATCTTTCCGGCGCCTTCGCCGGAAGCCCCCGAACTTATGGAAGATCTTTCGCAACTCGGACCTCTAGGCCTTCTCGGCGACGCTGATCCCGTCCCCCAGGGCCTGCTGCTGTCGAGCGCCGAGCAAGCCAAGACTCTCAGCCTGCTCTACGAAGTCAGCCGCGAGCTCACGTCGATCCTCGATCGCGAAGAACTGTTCCGCCGCATCGCCCAGCGTGTCAAAAAACTCGTCAACTACCATGTCTTCACCGTCATGCTCTGGAACGAACGGACGCAGCTCCTGGAAGGCGTTTTCGCCATGCATTATGACGATTCCATCCCCGCGCGCTTCCGTGTACCGCTCAATCGCGGCATCACCGGAATTGCTGCCGCCGAACGCCGCAGCATTCGCGTCACGAACGTGGCCAACGATCCGCGCTACGTCGAATGCGGAGACTGCACGGACCTCGATCTGGACGTCCGTTCAGAACTGGTCGTGCCACTCCTGCTCCAGGATCGCCTCATCGGCGTGCTGGATTTGGAGAGCACCGTAACGTATGCCTTCACCGAGGAGCACGAACGCCTCCTGGTTACCCTCGCTTCCTACATCGCCATCGCGCTTGAAAATGCCCGGCTGTATGCCGAAGCCCGGGAAAACGAGCAGCGCCTGCGGGATGACCTGGACACCGCTCGTGAAATTCAGCGCCAGCTTCTCCCGACCGGAGCCCGCGAAGTTCCTGGACTCGATCTGGCCGCAGCCTACGTTCCTGCCCGCGAACTGGGCGGAGACTTCTACGATTTCCTTCCGTACGGTGAAGGGAAAATCGCCATCGCTCTCGGAGACGTTTCCGGCAAAGGCACCGCCGCCGCGCTCTACGGCTCACTCGCCATCGGCACCATGCGCGAACTCGTCGTCGATCATCGGACCGAGCCCGCGCAAATGCTCGCGTTGCTCAACAGCCGCATGCATAACGCTCGGCTCGACGCTCGTTTCATCGCCATGCTCTTTGCTGTCTATGATGCGCCGACGCGCAAGCTCACGCTATCCAACGCCGGCGGCCCTTATCCGCTTCTCGTTCGTGAGGGCGCTGTCCGGGAAATTCGAGTAGCGGGAGTTCCGCTCGGGCTCCTCTCCATTGCCGAATACGATGAACTCACAGTAGACCTGCTACCGGGCGACATTGTTCTGTTTGCGTCGGATGGCATTCTGGAATCCGAGAATGTCTCTCACGAAGAGTTTGGCCCCGCGCGTCTTTGCTCGCTCATGAGACAGCTCTCCCCGCAGGACTCCGCCAGTGAAATCGCGGAAAAAATACTGAGCGCCACCAATGTCCACAGTGGCCAGGACACCTCTCCACACGATGACCGCACGCTACTGGTCTTGCGCGTCACCGACGAAGATTCGTCCGACTTCGCAAAGTTGCCGATTATTTACTGATTTCACTACAGCCCGCTTGCGCTTTGGCTGTCCGCCGGGTGGCGGGCCAGAATTAGCGGGCAGCGGAAACCGGAGGCGTCACGGCACGTGCTTGCAGCAGTTCCGGATTTTTCAAAACCGGCAACCACTTTTCACGAAGCGCCGCAAACTCCGGAAGATTTTTCTTGCCCACCGGATCCGATGGAGGAAGTCCCAGCTTCTCGAAATTCCTATACTGCCCCTTTTCCAGAATCCGGAAATCCAGATGTGGCCCGGTGGAAAGGCCCGTGCTGCCGACAAGGCCAATCGTTTTCCCAATTTCGATGCGTTCGCCGGCGCGAACATACATCTTGGACAAATGCAGATACATCGTCTCGTAGCCGTTGAAATGCGCCACCTGCACCATGTTGCCTTCGCCGCCCTTGCGCCCGGCAAAAATAACCTTCCCGGCGCCGATGGACTGCACCGGCGTTCCGATCGGCGCACCGTAATCGGTGCCCATGTGCGCGCGGTACGTTTTCAGAATCGGATGAAATCGCGCCTTGCTGAAATGCGAGGTGATCGCCGCGCCGAATTTCAGCGGTGAACGCAGAAACGCTTTCTGCAGGGATTTTCCGTCTGCGCCGTAGTAGCCAGCCTGCCCGGCTGGATCGTGAAACAGCAGGGCCTGATACTTGCGGCCGCCGTTGTTGTATTCGGCGGCGAATATTTTCCCATAACTTGCGGTTTGCCCGTTGGCGTATTTCTTCTTTTCCAGAATCACGCGAAACGTATCGCCCCTGCGCGGATCGGTATAGAAATCCAGGTCGTAGCCAAAAATCTGCGCAAGCCGAAAGGCAAGTTCGGGAGATTCTCCAGCTTCGGAAATGGAATTAAAAAGCGAGTCGGCAATCTGACCGACTACGGCGACGGTTTCCGTTCTGGAAGGAATATCGCGAATCGCCGCCGAGAAGCCTTTTTCACCGGGAGTGATTCGCAACATGCGGTCGGTATCGATTTTGTAGTCGATTTCACGCAACCGCCCTTCCACCGTGCGGTTCACGGTAATCGAGTTTCCGGCGCGCACTTGCCGCAGGTTAAAAGCGCGCTGCGCTGCGACGGATGCGTCAGAAGCTTCGGCCGGAGTGAGCCCAAACTTTTCCAGGGCGGCCACAAAATTTTCACCGGCAGGAATGCGTTTTTCCGTAAGGAAGACGGCTTCGGCGCGAATGCGGGCAGCATCAGCTGCGGCCAGTTGCGCTTGTTCGTGAAATTCAGACGTCGCGATTTTTTCCTGACGAAAAACGTATCCGAGAGTAGCAGTGCCTGCCGCAATGACCACCAGCAGGACGATCAGAAACCGACGATTCACTTTCCCCCCAAAGACGCTCGCACAAATTCCCGCCACCCGCTGTTGCCGGGGCGACCCCGATTCCTCCGACCGTGTTGGCAGCTTAACTCACCGTCCAGCAGGTCTCAATGACAACTTGCTGCAACAGGGTGAATAAATAATGCAGCGGCCGGGACAAGATATTCTCTATTCCGGCTGGTGCAAATGTCGGTGCTATCGGGTACGATGCGGAAATGAAGACTATTACGGTTCCCCGACGGTATTTTCTGGCTATGGCGGCGGCAGCGCCCTGGGCGTTCAAGAGCCTAGCAGCCAAATCCTCCATTCCAATGGGATTGGAAATGTATTCGGTGCGCGATGAGCTGGCGAAGGATCCGTTTGGAACAGTGAAGGCTGTGGGGGCGCTGGGCTATGCGGGTGTGGAATTTTATGCGCCTTATTTTGAGTGGACCCATGAGCAGGCCAAGCAGATGAAAAAGCTGCTCGACGACTTGGGAATGAAATGTTTTTCGACGCACAATGATGCGAAATTTCTGGACAAGGACAATATTCAGAAGGCGATTGATTTGAATCTGAATCTGGGAAGCAAATATGTGGTGATGGCGAGTGCGCAACCGAAGCCGGGACTGGATGGATGGAAGGAAGTGGCAGCCGCACTGAATTTCGCCGCGGATCGACTCGAAAAAGACGGATTGAAGACCGGATATCACAACCATCAACCGGAGTTTACGCCTGTGGACGGCCAGCGCCCGATTGCAGTGATTGCAAAAAATACCAAGCCCACGGTGATGCTGCAACTGGATGTTGGAACCTGCGTGGAGGCCGGGTCGGATCCGGTGGAATGGATTCGCGCGAATCCGGGCAGAATTCGTTCGCTCCATGTCAAAGATTGGTCGCGCGATGCGGGCAAGGCTTATTCGGTATTGTTCGGCGAAGGCGTAGTGGACTGGAAAGCGGTGTTTGCAGCGGCCGAATCGGTTGGCGGCGTGGAATACTATCTGATGGAGCAGGAAGGCAGCCGGTATTCACAATTGGAGACGGCGAAGCAATGTTTGGCGAAATATCGGGCGAAGTTTGGATGAGCGAGAGTGCGGATTTATGCCGGTATTTCCTTTCGCTTGACGCGAGCGGCGCTTGGCAGGTCCTGTTTCTGTGCCGCCCGGCGAATTAGCCAATCTCGCGCGGCGGGCGCAGTGCACTGCTTTTCAAGAAAACGCGGTTACTTGCCGGAGCCGAGGACTTTGGCTTCGACCGGGGTGGGGGCTTCGGCGAAATAGTTTTGTTCGCGGAGTTTGCGGTAAATGCGGCCGGCAACTTCGGCAGCCGTCGGACCTTTCACAGCGCGGGTGTTGCCGCGAAGCAGAACAGCCAAAGCAATTTTGGGATGAACTTCATCGGCGTAGGTGACAAACCAGCCGATACGCGACGGCGTGGTATGGTCGTCGCAGGTACCGGTTTTGCCGAGCGGGGTTTCATCTCCGCCGCTGTCGAAGCTGGACTTGCCGGTGCCGTAAAGCACTGCTGCCAGCATGCCTTCGCGAATTTCCGGAAGGATTGCGGCGATGTTCAGTTCGCGCTTGATGCGCGGCGTGAAATTCTGCACTTCTTCCGCACTATGCGGATATTGCAGATAATACAGTGTTCCGCCATTGGCAAATGCGGCTGCAAGAGAAGCCATCTGCAGGGGAGTCACCTGAATGCCTTCGCCGAAGCTGGACATCCGCGCTACGCCCCCAAACGCGGGAGGGGCGATCGGAAACGAGCCCGGATGCTCGTCTGGCAGATTGTAGCCCGCCAGTTCACCGAGACCGAGCAAACGGCCATAGCGAGAAACGGTGGCAAAGCCCATGCGCGTGCCAAGCTGTTCAAAAAACACATTGTTGGAGTGCGCCATCGCTTCGGTCAGATTCATGAACTTGCGCGAGCCAACTTTGAGCATCGTGTCGCGCGTGATTACGTTTTCTTCAAGAGCGGCGAGCGCGATGGTGGGCTTGATGGTGGAGCAGGGGATATAACCCTCTCCGAAGGCTAATTTTTGATTTACGACGGCGAGGATGCGTCCATTATTGGGATCGACAGCCACCACCGCTCCGTTGTAACGCCCCAGGCCGGAGACCAGAGCTTCGCGAACGACGGGATCATCATATGTGCCATCGTCGGTCTTGAAGGAATCGGCGTAAGTGGGAACTCCGCCGCCATGATAGCGAGCAGAGGCTTTGCGAGCGCGCGCGCGCTTGATCGGTTTGCCGGGCTTTCCTCCCGCCGGAGTCGCAGCGGACACCGGAAATCCCAAGGTCACGGCACACAAAACCGCAAGAAACATTTTTGCAAACTGCTTCACTGATCCCACCTCTGTTTCAGGACAAAGCAACTTGAGGCCTTGTAAATCTGGCATCCCTGGAAAAAGTTCCGGGGCGAAAGTTTTACCTTACGAAGCGCTCACGGTCAACCGGCAATCTTGTCAGCGGTTCTTTGCCGACACGCACTGCGGCTGCAACGTGAGACACAGCGTGATTGTTGCATTCCAGCCGCCAAATCTTGCGTGCTTGATTTGATGCGACTTAGCAACTCAGTGTTACCCTCGACTGCTCCGAACAGGAACTGAAACTCTCACTATGAGACTAAGTTTACGAACTGTGCGACAGTACGGCAATAGCTAGTTAGGGCCAGTACGGAGGTATGTGCTTTGTTATGAATAGCTGACCGGCAGGACAGGAACCCCCGGATTCACCTGAACTTGCGTCCTGTAACGATGGCCGTTCGTTCATGAAAATGCAGCGTGCCGGACGCATCGAGATAAGGGCGGGTGCCGCTGAAATCGTGGAGGCGATCTTCTTCAAGAAGGCTGCGGATTTCGGCTGCACGATCGGGTGGGGTTTTCGTGGTGCTCATCCAGCGATCGGCTTGCGGCGTGAGGTCGCTGGCCATTGCTACGGTTTCGACTTCCAGTCCGGCGTTGCGGAAAACCGTGAGGAGTTCGCTGAGCGGGAGCGAGCGAGTGTGGGAGGGATCACGGAGGAGCTCGAATTGGTCCTGGTAGGCCGCCCGGCCGGGGTGTTCGCTGGCGATCATGTCTTCGACGAGGATGGTGCCATTGTGGCGACAGACCCGTACCATTTCCGCTAAGACTGTGGCTGGGTCCTCGAAGTGGTGAAAGGCAAAGCGGCAGACGACCACGTCAAATTCGTGGCCGCCGAAAGGGAGATGCCGGACGTCACCATTGCGAAAATGGAGATTGGAAATTTTGCGTTCGTTGCGGCGAGATTCGGCAATGCTGAGCATGGCATCGGTAAGGTCGATGCCGATGACCTCGCGGGCGACTCGGGAGAAGGCTTCGGCGATGTAGCCGGGGCCGGTCGCGATGTCCAGGACGCGTTCGGTGCCCGTGCAATGGGCGGAAGCGACCAGCCGGGCAATGCGCTCTCCGTCCGCAGTCCAGGGTTGGGTGGCAAAGGAGTTGCCTTGATTGGTAAAAGACTGCTGTACGCGCTCGTTGTGCTCAGTCACGATTCGTAAAACTCCGTTGGGGCTTGCTGCAAGTAGAATCGTGACAGAATTTGGGACAGGAAGTCCACGCAGGAGCTGATGATGATGAAGCAGTGTGTTTTGGGACTTTTGCTATTTCTGTTAACTGCAGGATGCCAAGCAACGGATACCGGGCCGTTTCCAAATGCCACGACCGTCAAGCGACTCGACGGCAGCACGATTTCGGCGGCGGATATTGATGGAACGATGCAGCATTTGATGAGCGCAGGAAAGGTAACCGGCGCGGCGATTGCTATTTTGAATGACGGGAAGGTGGTCTATCTAAAGGCGTACGGAATGCGCGACGCCAAAAATCCGCTGACCACGGATTCCGTGATGAGCGGCGCGTCCTTCACGAAAGTGGCGTTCGGCTACATGGTGATGCAGCTGGTGCAGGAAGGCCTGCTGGATTTGGACAAGCCTGTTTATGAATACTTGCCGAAGCCGTTGCCGGACTATGGCCGGTATGCGGATTTGGCGGGCGACGAGCGGTATAAAAAGATCACTGCAAGGATGTTGCTGGCGCACACGAGCGGCTTCCCGAACTGGAGGCAATTTAACGACGACCGCAAATTGCACATTCATTTTGCACCAGGTTCGCGTTACGCGTATTCAGGCGAAGGCATAGCACTGTTGCAGCTGGTCGTGGAGGAGCTGACGCATAAGGGGCTGGAAGAATTGATGCAGGCGCGGGTGTTCGGCCCGCTGGGCATGACTCGCACCGGCATGACATGGAGTCTGACATTCGAAGCAAATCACGCAGAAGGATTTGATGAAAATGGGAAATCGCTGGGACCACAGCGCAGATTGAGAGCGGATGCGGCGGGATCGCTGCTGACGACGCCGGCGGATTTTTCACGATTTATCGAAGCCGTGCTTCAGGGTCGCGGTCTGAAGCCGGAGACGAAGAACTTGATGCTGAGTCCGCAAATTGCAATTGCTGCCAAGCGGCAGTTCCCTACTCTTTCAACGGAAACGACCGATGCGAACAAAGAAATTCGTCTCAGTTATGGCTTGGCGTGGGGTTTGTACTGGACTCCTTACGGCAAAGCGTTTTTCAAAGAAGGGCATGATGACGGTTGGCGGAATTATACGGTGTGCTTTGCTGAACCGAAGACGGGAATCCTGATTATGACCAACAGTTCGAATGGCGAGGGAATTTACAAAGAACTGCTGGAAACACTCGAGAAGAATATGTTTACGCCGGTGGAGTGGGAAGGATTTACGCCTTACAACGCCAATTGATAAGACGCGCGAACTAGGATGCGCGGACAGATTCGACTTGGGGAAAGCGGGATATGGCATCGATCGAAAATGCGGCGCGGCACGAGAACGGGGCACGACGTATCGTGCCCCTGCTCCGAGAGACGACTCGATGGCTTTAGCGCGTTGGACGCGGGGCCGACTTGGCGTCAGCGCCGGCAACAGCGGCGGCCGTTTTTACGGGCGGTTTGGCTTCAGCTGCGTTGGTGGCGTGGCCATTCGGGCCATGCGCGGTGGCAGATGGTGCGTTTGGATTATTCGGGATGGGAATTTCCATCTTCTTGCGCAGTGCGTTTTCCAGTTTGTCACGGATGTCGTGATTTTCCTTAAGAAAGGTGCGCGCGTTCTCGCGGCCCTGGCCCATGCGGTCGGCACCATAGCTGATCCACGTGCCTGATTTTTCCAGGATGCCCTTGTCGACGCCGAGGTCGATGAGGTCGCCTTCGCGGGAGATGCCTTCGCCGTAGATGATGTCGAATTCGGCTTCGCGGAACGGAGCGGCCACCTTGTTTTTTACCACTTTGGCGCGGGTGCGGGATCCGATGACTTTGTCGCCTTCCTTGATGGCCTGAATGCGGCGAATGTCGATACGCGTGGTGGCATAGAACTTCAGCGCGCGGCCGCCGGTGGTGGTTTCCGGGTTGCCGAACATGACGCCGATCTTTTCGCGGATCTGGTTGATGAAGATGAGCGAAGTGCGCGACTTGGAAACGATGCCGGTGAGTTTGCGCAGCGCTTGCGACATAAGGCGAGCCTGGAGACCCATCTGCGGATCACCCATTTCGCCTTCGAGTTCAGCCTTGGGTACCAGCGCGGCGACCGAGTCCACGACGACGATGTCGACGCCGCTCGAGCGGATGAGCGCTTCGGCAATTTCCAGAGCTTGTTCACCGTTGTCGGGCTGCGCGACGAGAAGATTGTCGACGTCAACTCCGAGCCTGCGGGCGTAGACGGGATCGAGCGCATGTTCGGCGTCGATGAAAGCGGCCTGGCCACCAAGCTTTTGCGCTTCGGCGATGACGTGCAGCGTCAAAGTGGTCTTACCTCCGGATTCCGGGCCGTAAATTTCGATCACGCGGCCACGCGGGAAGCCGCCGACGCCGAGAGCGGCGTCAATCGACAGGCAACCACTGGGGATAACGTTGACGGGCACGAGCACGTCGCGGCTACCGAGGCGCATGATGGCGCCCTTACCGTGGTCTTTCTCGATTTGGGATATCGCTGCTGCGAGTAACTTTGAGCGTTCTTCGTTCATTTCACACCTCGGTGGAGGAAAGTAGGAAAATTTTGGTGCGTGGCCAGCGGCCGAAGCTGCCGCGCCGGGAAAACGCGGGAGCTTTTTTTACGGCGAGAATTCAGTAAAACCGGAAAATTGACGACAGGGACATAGCAAGTGAGGCCCATCACCATCTGGTTCATCGCCTGGCTATCCCCTTTTTTACGGCTTTGGCGGTCGTCGCTGAATGGCCTTGGGCTCTCTGAACGGTCTGCCTCGGAAGGAGACCCTGCAGTTAAGAGCCTACGTCGTTCAGCGCTGGCAGCCGTGCTCCGCGTCGTGATCTCTGAGCCGTGCATGGGCTGTATATTCGCGTTGATCCAAGACCGCCAGTTCGGGCGGAGTCAGATGGCGCAGCCGGGAGAGGTTTCGCACCCGGATGCGGGCCTCGGAAAGTTCGGATTCGAGGCGATCGCGTTCCACACAGCTTAATACAATGTTCGAAAGAGCGCGCATGGAGCACCTGTTGAAAACTACAAGAGGGAAAATAGCAGAGAGGCGAACAAAAGGCAAACACTATTTTTCGCTATTTATTCGCCTTGGCAAGGGCCGCTCCCCCGCCGTCTTCCTGGGATGTGGTCCCAAGTCTCGACGAACGGGACTATTTTTCGTACGTGTAGAAACCGCGCGCGGATTTGCGGCCGAGGTAGCCGGCGGCGACGTACTTTTTTAGCAGGGGGCAGGCGCGGTATTTGGGGTCGCCGAGGCCTTCCTGGAGGACCTGCATGATGTCGATGCACACGTCGAGGCCGATGAAATCGGCCAGTTCGAGCGGGCCCATGGGGTGGTTCATGCCGAGCTTCATGACCGCATCGACGGCTTCGGGGGTGGCGACGCCTTCCATGACGCAGTAGGCGGCTTCGTTGATGAGCGGCATCAAAACGCGGTTGGACACAAAGCCGGGAGAATCGTTGACGGCGACTGGCGTTTTGCCGAGTTTTTTGGAGAGCTCCATCGTGGTGGAGAAGGTGGTGTCGCTGGTTTGCAGCGCACGGATTACTTCCACCAGGACCATCACGGGCACTGGGTTCATGAAGTGCATGCCTACGAAACGATCCGGGCGTTTGGTGAGTGCGGCAAGAGTGGTCATCGCGATGGAGGATGTGTTGCTGGCGATGATGACTTCAGGACGCAGCAAGGTGTCGGCTTCGCCGAGCACTGCTCGTTTGATTTCGATTTTTTCCGGCACGGCTTCAACCACAAAGTCGGCAGCGGCGACGGCCGACATGTCGGTCGCGAGAGTGAAGCGGCCAAGTACCGTTCCCTTCTCGGCTTCAGACAGTTTTCCTTTTTTTATTTCGCGGTCGAGATTTTTACCAATCGTCTCCATGCCACGCTCGAGGAAGCGCTGTTCGACGTCGCGCAGAATCACGGTATATCCAGCGCGCGCGAAAACGTGGGCGATGCCGTTGCCCATAGTGCCTGCGCCAAGCACAGCGATCGTTTTTATGGAATCGATGGACATTTATTTCTCCGAGAGTTGCTATCTAACAAAAACACATTCAAGCAAAGAGGGCAAGTCGCGGCGATGTCAACCGGAATGGATCGCAGCATTGGCCCGGGCGAAATCGCTCCGCAGAACAAAAATCTCGTACTCATTCCACAAAGCGTCTTTTTTGGGAAGCAAGGAAAAACCCAGGATAGAAATTTGCAAGACCGGCTGCCCCTTGATGCGCTCCGTAAAACGATGCGCGATGCCTTCGTCTTGTAAAATCCTCAGACACGCTTCAAAGCTTTCTCTGCTTTTCCCCTTCCACAAGCGCGCCACGGAACAATCCTGTGCTTCCGTTTGTGTCCCCACCAGCGGCAGGTGACAGTCGCTGCAGACGGTAAAACCCTCGCGAAAACCGGCTTTGCACAAAGGGCAAAACATTGCCGCCGTCGGATCCGCTGCCGAACGCACCGGAGCTTCCCTTGCCGCTGCGCTCACCTCTGGTGTAGCCGGCGTTTGAAGAAAATATCGCTCTCCGAAATACCACACGAACATGAACGGAACGAAGGAAAGCGCGGCATAGTGCCACTTGCGCCGCTCGCGGTTCAACGACTGTTTGAGCATCCAAACTGTGCCCAGCGCGCACCCGATTACGGCCGCACGACGAATAAGCAAAAAGAGCAAGAAATACGCGATGCGCCGCGAGGAATGATTTAGGGCTGGAACGAGGAACAGCAGGAAAAATAAGGCCATCGGCGTCAGCCACAAAAAGGGCTTCTGCCAGGGCGACGATGCTGACGAATCGTCCTGGAATCTTTGATTGGGAGTGGAGGAAACCAATTCCGCACCACAACCAGAGCAATGACGGGAACCAGGGCGATATTCGGCGCTGCAGAATGGGCAGAACATAATTGTTCGATCAGCCTACGCGGAATACTACGCGAACGAGACTCCTTCGGTGATTTGGCGGACAAGTTCCCGGGAAAATTCTTGGTCTTCGGGATGAACGACGACCGCGGCCGTGGCGAAGTCGTGGACGCCAACGAAGTAGGGGATTTCATGCGTGTGCAGGGCGCGGGTCACTCCGCTGAGGTCGAAAAGACTCGTCCCGGACCAGATTTGTGCGGTGAGGTCCTGGGATTCCCAGCGATTGTCGTTGGCCCGGACCGGCCAGTAGGAGTTGAGCGGATTGCGGCTTGCCGACACACTGAGACCCGTTGAAAATTCCCAGCGCCGGAGAACGCTGGCCATAACCTGCTTCGCACGCTCGAAGTCGGAATTGAGGACAACGACGTCGTCGCGGGCCCCTGCGCCGGTAGAAACGATATTGCCGCTGCGAATTTGCGAATTGTTAAACGGGATACCAGCTTCGGTGAGCGCGGCGCGGAGGATCTTCGCAAAGTCGCGATGCGAAATGCTGGAAAGCAAATCTGTATCGATTTGCTCGGCCTGGCGTCTGCTGTAAACGGCTATGCCGCAGTTCGGACATTGATCGATGTGACCGGCAAAATCGGTACTACAAAGTGGGCAGGCAAAAGTACGATCCAGGCGTGATTCGTCTTCGTCCTCGGGTTTCCATGGCGGGACCACGAGTGCCGGAGCTTTCCCTTGCTTGACGAGTTCATCGTCCTGCAATTTTTCCTGTCGACTTTCTTCACACGTACGAAGGACCCACTTGGCCATGGGGAAAGATTGTTCCTCCACCCAGATGTCGAATTCAATCGAGTCTGAGCCGAGAAATCCGGATTCTGGCTCACCTGGTACCGGGGGGATAGCAGGCTGGCCAAGATAAGGTATGCCGAAAATAGGAAGATTGGACAGAACTTGCAAATAGAATTGCAGGTCAGTTCCGCGCCAGAGGAGTTGATCGTTGTCGCGCGAAGCGGCGTGCTGCACTTCGTAGACGGCGCGGCGCGCTTGCTCGAGAGTATCGACAAGGTCGACGTCACAACTCGCGCAGTGCGTGAAACCTGGGCGGTATTCGGCTTGGCATTCGGGGCAGAACATTTTTGTAAACTACTCCGGCGGAGAGGCCTCTGCGACTTCGCGAACGATTTCGCGCGCAGCCGATTCATCGGGTTGAGCGACGTGGATGGCGTTGCCCGTTGCGGTCGGCTCAAGCCAAAGCGAGATGCTGTTTTCATGCAGTGCATCGATGAGGAATTGACAGCGGTCGGAATCCTCGCCCGACCAGACCTCTACCCGCGGTTGCTCGGGCAGAGACGCGGTTCGTTCCGGTGGCAACGGAATTTGGTCCTGGTCTGCCGGGAGGCTGAGATCCGGGAGGTTCATGGATTCAACTTTTTCGACGAGCTTTTCGGCCGCCTCGAATTGGGAGGCGAGGACTGCAACTTGATAGACAAGCCCGGGCCGGACAGCTCCAAAGATGTTGCTCAGGCCTTCCTGCGTGGGAAGCGTCGCCGACGACGAGTCAAAGAAAGGTATTCCGGCCAGTTCAAGCTCGTCAAGCAGAGCGGTATGGAAGGCCAGATCGCCGCCGTCCCACAGGGGCGTGAGCGTGTCGCCGGGAGCGGCTCTGGCGACGATTTCTTCGGCGACCGACAGGTTGCTGCGCAGTGCGACCTGGCATTCCGGGCAAGAAGAGTGCCCTTCAGGGTATTTGGTCTGGCATTGCGGGCAAATCATGGCGGGCGGGAGTTTACTACAGGTTGGCCCTCTAAGTGGATGCAGTACAGGGCTTTGCCGGATTTTACCAAGGGCTGCGTCTTTTTGCCGGCTAGGCTCGTATACCTTGTAGAATGAGCGCCTCAACCTTAACTCTGATTGCGGAACGGGCTATTTATTTGAGTTCTGTGCAGGACACGGAAGATCGCCAAGCTGTCGCTCGCGGGTTGCGGGAACGCGATCCGGAGTTGCTGGATTTTTTGATTGAGACGTACAAATTTCGCTTGTTCCGCTATTTGGTTTATATCACCGCAAACAAGGAACGGGCGGAGGATTTTTTTCAGGAAACTTGGATCCGCGTCCTCGAGCGCGGCCACCAGTACGACGGCAAATCCAAATTTGAAGGATGGCTGTTTGCGATTGCTCGGCACCTGGTGATCGACTGGCAGCGGCAGAAGAAGATGCAGAGTCTGGACTCGCTCATGGATCCGGAACAAGGAGCGCCGCTCGAACTAGTGAATGAATCGGAGCCTTCTCCGTTGAGCCAGGTTTTGTCGCTGGAGCAGGAAGCGACCATGCAGAATTCGCTGGGACAAATTGCGGCGATTTATCGCGAGGTACTGGTTTTGCGTTTTCAGGAAGAGATGCAGATCGAGGAAATTGCCGCAGTCATGAGCACCCCGATGTCTACGGTGAAGTCGCGTTTGTACCGCGGGCTTGCAGCCCTGCGAATGACGTTGCCGGAAGGAATTGCATGAGCGAAGAACTCCACCGGCGGGCGCGGCGGTTGCTTGAGCAAGAGCGTGTGGAAGGAATTTCTGCGGCGGAACACGACTGGGCCGCGAGCCACCTGCGCGAATGCTCGGAGTGCGCGACATTTGCGAGGAAGACGGAAGCCGCCGTGCGCGGTTTGCGCGGAATGGCGATTCCTTTCCCGAAGGATCTGGCGAGCCGGACACAGTTTCGTGTACGACTGCGCGCACAGGAATTGCGTGAGCGCGAACCCGGACGACGCTGGATGTGGGCAGCGTGCGGCATGTCCTGGGCTCTCGGCGTTGCCAGTGCGCCGTATGTTTGGCAGGCGTTGCAATGGATCGGCGCTCACATCGGCGCGCCTAAAATTGTTTTGCAATTGAGTTTTGGATTGTGGTGGGCAATACCGGCGTTGATAGCCGCCGGAGTGGCGGTGTTGGAAAATGCGCGGCAATCCGCAGAACCCGAATATTCAACAGAAAATCAGTAGGAACTTTGCATCGAGTGGAACTTAGACAAGGACTGAAGATGACGGACTATCCACAACGCGTAAGCAATTCCTGGAACGAGCGCATGCGCCTGATCCGCTTGCGGCGCAAAAAGGAACATCTGCATTTCTGGGCAGAGTTCGGAATTATCCCTGGATGGCTGAGGGGGTTGGTCGCTTTTCTGTACGTAGCCGCGCTGGTCATTGCCATCAGCGTGAATTTGCATGCGGGGCGCAATCCGAATGGCAATGAAATGCAGCCTCAGGAACTCCGCGATAATCCGCTGCTGGCTTCGCTCGCCATGGCTGGGATTGTAACGGGTATAACGTTGGTGGTGTCGTTGATGATTTTTTTTGTAGCCTACGTGAACCGCGACGCTTCCCGCCGCGGAATGAGCGCAGCGCTGTGGACGATCCTGGTCCTCATTCTTTTGCCGGCCTGGTGCTTCGTAGGATTTGTGATTTATTTTTTGATGCGCGAACCCTTGCCGTATCCTTGCCCGCAATGCGGAAACAGCGTGGGTGCCAGGTTCAATTTTTGCCCCACTTGTAAGTGCAACCTGCATCCGTCCTGTCCGCAGTGTAAGCGGGAAGTGGCCGAGACCGATAAGTTTTGTCCCTATTGCGCCTACGAACTGAACGAGAAGTCTTCGGCCGAATCGCAACCTGTGACTGGCTAGAACAAATCGTGGAATGGAAATCACCGCTCCGGGTGTGGGTGCCGTCGTTTATCCTTCGGTCGTGGGACGGCAGTAGCTGAACTGAACAAGGTTCATGTGCGCGGCGTGGAATCGGTGATTTCGCGCAAGATTTCCAGCGCCAGCGGCTCATCAGGCGGCATTACGAACAGACTGAACATTCCGGATTGTTTCTGCGATTCCACCCGCCGCACGCCAATCTGATTTTCGGCCAGGCAGGCTTCCAGGTAGTCCGCACGCGCGATTTCCGACCCTTTCCAGAGTTCGATCGTGGCTTCTGCAGGATTCCAAGGCGTGGGCGTGGAAATCGGCAAAGACGGGGCAGCCGGCCCAAAGCCGTCCGCCGTATCATCGTCCTGGAAGCCAAAGGGTGAAATTTCGTGAATGTCCGCCAGAAACTCCTTGGCACGGGGCATGTCGGACGAGAAAACGCGCACCACAAACTTAGGCCTGGGGATGCCAATTTCAAACACCATGTGATCATTGCTGGGCTGAACGTGGTGGCGGATACCTTCCTGCCGGAGGATGGCGATCACCGCGCTGACTGCCGTCGGATCCCCGCTCCGCCAGAGAATTTCCACGCGCTCGTTCCGGTCACTCTCATGTAGCGGCGCCAAGCGTTCTTGGGAAGAAACCAGATCGACGCCGCATTCTGGGCAATGCGCCGCTCCATCCGCGTACTCGGAATCGCAAATCGGGCAATATCTCATTGGTTTTCTCTAGAAGCGTTCCACGGCCAGGGCCACGGCGTTGCCACCGCCCAGGCACAGAGCGGCGATCCCGCGCTGCAATTTACGTCGCTCGAGTTCATACAACAGCGTGACCAGGATGCGCGCCCCGCTGGCACCGATAGGATGCCCCAAAGCCACTGCTCCGCCATTTACGTTCACTTTGGCAGGGTCCAGTTTGAGCTGACGCGTGACGGCGATGGCCGCTACGGCAAACGCTTCATTGAGCTCGACAAGGTCGACGTCTTTGTTGCGGTCCCAGCCGGTTTTGGCGAGGAGTTTTTCGACGGCCTCGACCGGAGCCATCATGACCCACTTCGGTTCTACGCCGCTGACTGCTTGCGCGACAATGCGCGCGATGGGCTGCTTGCCAAGGGTGTTGGCGTTGCGTTCACTGGTGACGATCAGGGCCGCGGCCCCATCATTGGTTCCGGGCGCGTTTCCAGCGGTCACCGTGCCATCTTTCTTGAAGGCCGGTTTCAGTCTGGCGAGCACTTCTAGCGACGTGTCTTCGCGCGGCGATTCGTCATTTTTAAAAATGATAGGGTCGCCTTTTTTCTGGGGAACTTCAATGGGAAGAATCTGCGAATCAAGATAACCGGATTTGCGCGCAGCGACGGCCTTCTGGTGGCTCTCGAAGGCGAATTTATCCTGCTCTTCACGGGAGATCGAATATTTCTCGGCGACCAGTTCCCCGGTGATGCCCATGTGAAAATTCTCGTATGCGTCCCAGAGTCCGTCATGAATCATGGAGTCGACAACTTTTCCGTCACCAAGACGGTAGCCGGTGCGGGCTTGCGGAAGCAGATACGGACAATTGGACATGGACTCCATGCCGCCGGCCACCTCGATTTCCGATTCTCCAAGTTGGATGGCCTGCGCGGCCAGTGCCACGGCTTTCAGTCCGGAGCCGCAAACCTTGTTGATCGTGAGCGCGGCGACGCGGGGGTCACAGCCACCTTTGAGGGCCGCCTGGCGGGCGGGATTTTGTCCGAGGCCGGCCTGCACAACGTTGCCGAGAATGGCTTCGTCGATTTGTTTGGAGGCAATTCCTGCGCGCCGCGCGGCTTCCGCAATGACTTTGCCGCCCAGCTCGGGCGCGCTGAAACTGGACAACCCACCCTGGAATTTGCCAACGGCGGTACGAACCGCGGAAAGAATAACGGGAGTTTCGATTGCCAAGGGTGCCTCCGGGAACTGACACCCCTATTGTAACGCCACGGGCAAAAACGCGCTTTGGCCGGGGCGCCCCTCAGACGGAGACAAATTGGCGTTCCGCTGGGGGGCGTGCCGCTCGCCGGGATGCGCGGGGTCTCAGCCTGGTTGCGACCTAGAACTGTTCGTCAGCGCTCGGGCCATAAATGGCCGGAACCGCTACATCGAGCAACCGCAAATACACCGTAAGCTGCGCGCGGTGATGAACAGAGTGGTTGAAGCACATCACGCGCAGCACGTGATAGCGAGGCATGGAAAATATCTCCTTGCCCTCCCAAGTCAGAGTCCAAGTTTCGTTCAACCGGTCGTCTTTCAGAGTGGTGAGCGCCTGACGGGCGTCTTCCCTGCTCTTGGCAAATGCCTGCAGCAATTCGGAAGGATGATTTACTTTCGGTGAAGGATAGCCGCTAATATCCATTTTTGATTCTGCAACCACCGGCACCACAAATCGCGGCAGGGTTGCCACGTGACCCGCCAGCCATCCAAGGTTTCCCGATTTGTCATGCGGCTTCCAATCCCACTTGTCGGCGGGAACGCGCTCCAGCGTTTTTTGCGTATTTTGCATTTCCTGATCAAATTCGGTTAGCAACAAGGGAATGAGGCTCATGTCTTTCGTCTCCATCTAACGGTTTTCAGCATGGAAGTCAGCGCGGAAATAGTAGGCGAAGAAAAGGCGAATTGTCAACAGCCATTTTGCCTGCCGCCGCCTTTCCCCCTCTCGCTGCCGGTCGCCCCGAATTTCGCTATGATGGCTCTCAGCACTTGCGGAGAAACGGCGACATGGCCCACGAACTTACGACTGCGTACCTGAAAGATTCGATCAGTTTGTTCCGTTACTACAAAAACCTGGCGGAAAGAGCCATGGGGCAGTGCCCGGATGAAGGATTATTTACAGTACTGGATGCGGAATCCAATTCTATTGCCATCATTGTTAAACATCTATCCGGCAACATGCGGTCGCGGTGGACTGATTTCCTGACCACCGACGGAGAAAAAGAAAACAGGAATCGGGACGGTGAATTTGAAAGGCCCTGCCGGACGCGCGCCGAGCTGTATGACTTGTGGGACTCGGGATGGAACTGTCTGTTCGCGGCGCTTGACCCTCTCGAGGAAGCCGATTTGGCAAAGACGGTGACGATTCGCGGGGAGCCGCATTCTGTGATGCAGGCCGTCAACCGGCAGACAGCGCATTATCCCTATCACGTGGGGCAGATCGTCTATTTGGCAAGACACTACACCGGGGCCACCTGGAAATCTTTGACGGTGGCGAAGAAACAATCCGCGCAATTCAATGCCGATATTGCTGCCGGCGAAAAATCGCAGCGCTGACGCTAGCGCTCGCCGCCAGCAATTTAACAGGAGCAGTTGGAGTGACAACTGCACGCTGGTTTCCTCTTGGCCGCAAAATTCGATAGGCTCTAGTCTTATGGCTACTTTGTTTGAGATGGAACCGCTGCCGGACAGCGGACTGCTGTTGAACGATGCGCAGCGGCGAGCCATTACCCACGGCGCCGGGCCCCTTCTGGTGATTGCCGGTGCCGGAACGGGGAAAACGCGCGTCATTACCGAACGCATCCGGCATTTGCTGCTGTCGGACGCGACGCTTGCCGGCGAAAATATCCTGGCGCTGACGTTTACCAACAAAGCGACGGGAGAAATGAAGGCCCGCGTGGTTAAGGCCGCCGGAGATCGCGGCAAAGCAGTGCTGGTTTCCACGTTTCATGCCTTTTGCGAAGGTCTTCTGACGGAAGCGGTGCCCGACCGGCTGATTCTGGACAAGGTCGATCACTGGATTCTGCTGCGGCGCAATCTGGAGCGGCTAAAGCTCGACAAGTACCGGCGACTGGCGGAGCCCGGTCAATTTTTGAACGACTTTGTGGATTTTTTCTCGCGCTGCCAGGATGAACTTGTAACCAGTGGCGACTATCAGGACTACGCGGATTCTTTGGCGAGGAAACTGCAGGATGAGCGCACTGTGCTTGACGAGGACACCTACCAGGAGCGCGAAGAGGAAGTTGCCTTGCACATGGAAGTGGCGCGGGCGTACCGCGCCAGCGAGGATCTGCTGGCGGAGAAAAAACGCGTCTCCTTCGGCTCTTCCATTACCGGAGCCGTCGATCTGCTCGAACGCAACCACGAACTGCGCGAAACGCTGCGTGCCAGGTTTCGCTACATACTCGTTGATGAATTTCAGGATACCAACATTGCGCAATTGCGCTTGCTGGAGCTTTTGACGGGTGCCAGCAAAAACATTGTGGCCGTGGGCGACAATGACCAGGCCATTTATCGCTTTCGCGGCGCGTCGTTTGGAAGTTTTAAGCTTTTTCTGGAGCGCTTTGCGGGATGGCGCGAAGGCCAGGACTCCACTCCGTTCCGCGTTTCCCTGACCGACAATTACCGTTCTTCCCCGAATATTCTGCGGGTGGCGACACAGGTGATTGGGCAAAACGCGGTCAGCGCGGATTTCCCGAAGAAAGTTTTGAACGCCAATAGGCCGGAAGGCGAAAAAATCCGTGTGGTCGAACTGGAAACAGAAAAAGACGAAGCCATCTGGGTGGCGAGCGAACTTGAGCGCATTCACAGTGCCGGGCGCCGGTGGAAGGACTTTGCAATTCTGTATCGCGGGCACGCCCACCGCGACGGCTTGGTTGAACAACTTTCGCTGAGAAGAATTCCGTTCGTCATCAGCAAGCTGTCCATTCTCGATCATCCGCTCGTTAAGGATGTAATCGCCTATTTGCGGCTCATCGCCAAACCTGTTGACGACATCGCGTGCGCGCGGGTGCTTTCCGCTCCGGCCTGGCACTTGCAGCCGGAAGATCTATTGCGATTGACAGAACGTGCTGCCAAAAAACGCGGCACGGCGCTGTACGACGTGCTGCAAGCGCCGCAATCGGAATTGCCGTTTGACGGATCGCAAACAGCGCTGCCGGAACTCCTGGAATTCTTGTCAGCGCAGCGCAAAACGTTGAAGCGCCAGACGGCGCGGGAAATTATTTCGAATCTGATTGAGTGGCTGGAAATTCCTCAGCGCGCTTCCGAGCAGGACCAGAAGTATGTCTGGCGGCTGGTCGAATTCGCCAAAGAATGGGAGCCCAAGAGCGATACGCGCGGACTGGCGGAATTTGTCGAGTATCTCGGGTATTACGGGCAGGCGGGCGGCACCATCAGTCTCGATGACGATGCGCCACGCGACGCCGTGCAATTGATGACGGTGCATGGAGCCAAAGGCTTGGAGTTTTCGCAGGTCTTTGTGCTGCGGGTGAACAACAAGAAGTTTCCGGCAATGGAGCGCTCGCGGGTATTTGAATTCCCCGCCGCGCTCATGAAAGAGGGAGAACCGGCCGAGCAATTTCATATTCAGGAAGAACGGCGGTTGTTTTACGTAGCGCTTACGCGAGCCGAGCACCGGCTCACCCTAACGACGGTCACGGAGAAAAAAGGAAAAGTGCCGGTGTTCCTTGAAGACATTTTGATGGACCCCGCCGTCAAGCGCATGGATATTTTGCAAACCGCTCCCAAAGTGCCGCCCCTGCCGGAACCCGCTGCCGGAGCCTTGCAAGCCGCTGCCGCAAGCGCATTGCTCTTCCCCGTGAGCCAGGGCCAGCCCAGAATTTTCAGCCGCATTGCGAGTTGGGCTGAGACCTTTCATCCGGCCAGTCCCGAACCGCTGCAACTGAGTCCTTCGGCGGTGGACAACTATCGAAAATGCCCTCAACAATTTTTGTTCGGGCGGTTATGGTCCCTGCGGGAAGGGCCGAAGGCGGTATTGAGCTTTGGCAGCATTATGCACGGGACGATTCGCAGATTTCTCGGCGAACTACGCAAGGGGAACAAGCTGGCGTTTGATGAAGTTCAGAGAATTTTTGAAGCGGAGTGGCGCTCCGTGGGTTTCGAAGACGACTACCAAGAAGGCGAATATAGAAAGGACGGCATCGAGCAGCTGCGGACATTCCATGCGGCGCTGCTGGAAGCGCCGCCGCAAGTGCTGGAGCAGGAGAAGGCCTTCGAACTACCGCTTGAAAATAACGTGGTAATCACCGGGCGTATGGACCAGGTGAATTCGCTGGGCGGAAACGACGTTGAGATTGTGGATTTTAAAACAGGAAAACCCAAAAAAGACCTGGATGCGAAGAGAGACCTGCAACTAAGCATCTATGCCCTGGCAGCCAAAGAAATTTTTGAATGGAATCCCGTCCGGCTGGTTTTTCACTATTTGCAGAACAATCAGATTCAAGCGACTACGCGCGACGCCAAGCAATTGGATGAAGCGCAAAAAATAGTTCAAGAAGCGGCGGCAGATATCCGCGCGGGAGAATTTCCTGCAAAAGAGGGTTTCGCCTGCAAGACTTGCGCGTACAAGCCGATCTGCCCGGCATTTGAAGAAGCCCTTTGCCACTAGGAATTTTCGCCAGCGGCGATTTTGCCGTAAAAAAAAGAGCGCCGGATATTGCGCAGCGCTCTTTTTAGACAATATTTGAGGAAAGACTACTTTCCCTTTTTTGCGCCTTTTTTTGGCGCTTTCTTTGCTGCCTTCTTCGCGGATTTCTTGGCCATCGTAAAACCTCCTTTTTCACTTTAGCGGGGAGCGGGCGTCACCGCCCGCTCCCGCATCATGTTACGTGTAGGAGTATGCCACGTAAGTGGAGGAAAAAATGCACAAGAAAATATTTTTCCTGGATTATCTCTGAACCGCGTCGGTGAAGTAGCCTTCGCGCGTGAGAATGTTCAATCCTTCACGCTTCACGCGCACTTCAATCGAGTGATAAGGGGCTTTGCGATCCGTGCCGCGCGGAATGTAGCTCAGCAAATATTGATGGCGGGCTTCCTCGGTGATGCGCGAGTAGAGTTCTTCCATGGTGCTCTGCTTGGCCGCGAAATAGACATCGCCACCGCTGCGTTTTGAATACGCCACCAGGCGGTTGAATTTTCTTTCGAAATAGGCGCTGCTCACTGCCAGGCTGTAAACCGCAACTTCGTTGCGGATGAGTTCCTTGACGGTCACGTCAAAATTATTCTTGTTGAATTTCGGGCCGTTTTGCCCGTCAGAGACCAGCAAAATCAGTTTGCGCCGGTTCTTCCCGCGCTCCCTTAACAAATCCGCTGCGGCAAACACGGCATCGTCCAGCGCCTTGTTGCTCTGGCCTTTGATCACCATGGTGGTCGCCACATTGGATGGAGCATCGCCGATTGCCGAGTGTCCATTGATGGTGGGTCCGTTATTGATGGCCCCCGACGGGGGAGCCGCATCCTGCCTCATGGTCGGGTCCGCCTCCGTTCGTTTCAGCTCAGTTAGCAGTTGGTCTTGGTCCGCAGTCCAACCTTTCCCCGGATGGAAGAATTGATCGAATCGGCAGACAAACGCTTCGTCGTTCGCGCTGAGTCCGGCAATCGCCGCCCGGATGCTTTCCTGTACCTGCTGTGCGTCTTTCGCCTTCAAGTCGTTATCGATGAGCAGGACCAGGGACAGCGGATAGGCATCGGAGGTAAAGGTATCGATGCTCTGTTCGACGTCGTCTTCAAAAATGCGGAATTCGTCTTTGTGGAGATCGGGAACCAGGTTTCCGCTACCGTCTTTGACGGTGACGGAAAGATTGACAAGGTTGACATTGGCGATAATCGCCGGACCCTGCGTCTTTTGATCCTGCGGAGCGGCCGGTGCCTGAGCAGGCGGCCGGGGGTTATTGTTGCCGCTCTGTTGGGGCCGCGCGCGCGCGATCAGGCAAAACGCACCGGCACCAAGCACTGTGGCCGTTGCCAGCAAAACTGTTTTTCGTAGACTTTTCATGGTCCTCGGGCCAAACTTTCTGGCGTAAAGTTTGATTGCGCCTTCCCAGCCGCGCATCCATAGCACGTATTCGATGCATCAGAGCAAGCACTGGCTTTTGAGTAGCCAATGGTTAGATGCCGGGCGAACGTGCAAGGTTCTTGCAGGCAGTTTCCGGCTTGGCCCCATGCGATTGACCAGCGGACTCTCTGCAGTATGTGCTGTTTAAAAGGAAATCATACATGCCTTCGATGATGCAAATTGTAAAGCTGAGCGTTGCCTGCGCCTTGCTGAGCGGCATAGCCAGTCCTGGCATTGCGCAGGAACCGGGACAGGAACCGGTCATCAAGCAGCAAGTGACTTTGATCAACCTGTTCGTGACGGTACGCGACAAAAGCAAGCACATCATGACGGAGATGAAGCAGGAAGATTTTCAGATCAATGAGGATGGGCAGCCCCAGAAAGTTGCTTTTTTCTCAAAGGAAGTGACCCTGCCGATCACCTTGGGGCTGCTGATCGATACCAGCGGCAGCGAACAGAACCGCCTCGGTGCCGAGCAGGAAGCGGCGTCCCGATTCGTCACCCGCGTTTTGCGAAAGGGCGACGAAGCGATGGTAATTTCATTCGATACCGACGTCGACCTGCTGTCAGATTTTACAGACAGCCAGGCACAGCTGGACCGGGCGATTCGTAAGGCCCGGGTCAATGTGGGATTCAGCGGCGGACCCATATCCAATTCAGGACGGGGGACGGCGTTCTACGACGGGATTTATGTGGCGTGCAGCGAAAAGCTCTCGAGCGAAGCAGGGCGGAAGGCCCTGGTGATCATCACGGACGCCAATGATGAAGGCAGCAAGGTGCGGCTGGAGGAAGCCATTGAAGCTGCCCAGCGCACCGACACCGTGATTCACATCCTGCTGGTACATGATCCACAATTCGGCGCCCGTGGAGACATTGCCCGAAAGCTGGCGGAGGAAACCGGCGGGCGGGTCATTGATGTTTCTTCGGAAAAAAGATTGCAGGAAGCGTTCGACCAGATATCGGAAGAACTGCGCAGCCAGTACACTCTCGGCTACTATCCGACAAATGGCTCGCACGATGGAAAATTCCGGAAGATTAAGGTCGATACGACAAACAAAGACTTGAAGGTGCTGGCGAGAAAAGGCTACTACGCGCCAAAAGAATAGACGGGCCCTCCCCTTCCGCCGTTGGGCCTCGGCCGGCGTTCGATTGACCGAACGGGACTGAGCGACTAACATTCCCCCGCGCCTAGCCGTCATGGAAAACCAAAATATCCTGCACTACCGAATCGTCCGCAAGCTTGGCGGGGGCGGCATGGGTGTTGTGTATGAAGCGGAAGATTCCAAACTGGGCCGTCGCGTTGCGCTGAAATTCCTGCCCCCGGAGACCAACCGCGATCCCCAGACTTTGGAACGATTCCTGCGCGAAGCGCGATCCGCTTCGGCGCTGAATCATCCCGGAATTTGCACGATCTATGCGGTAGAGGAGAACAGCGGCCAGACATTTATTGCCATGGAATTGCTCGAGGGGCTACCGCTCGACAAGCTGCTGGTGTCCGGACCGATTGCGCTTTCCCGCACGCTGGAAATTGCGATCCAACTTGCCGATGCGCTGGATGCCGCGCAGAAAAAGGGCATCCTGCATCGCGACATCAAACCAGCCAATATATTTTTGGTGGACCGCGGCCCCGCCAAGATTCTGGATTTTGGACTGGCAAAGTTGCTGCCGGAGCACGATATGTACGGGCCAGGCGTTACCACGGCCGACCCCGGTCTGATCCATCTGACGAGCCCCGGTGTGGCGGTCGGAACAATCGCTTATATGTCTCCGGAGCAAGCCCGCGGAGAAGAACTCGACGTCCGGAGTGACTTATTTTCACTCGGTGCGGTGCTGTACCAGATGCTGATGGGACGGCACCCCTTCCCCGGTTCAACCAGCGCCGTCATATTCGACAACATACTTCACAATCCACCGGTTGCGCCGCTGGCCCTCAACGCTGGAATACCTTCTGAACTGGAACGGATCGTAAACAAGCTTCTGGAAAAAGACCGCGAGCTGCGATACCAGATTGCGGCCGAGCTTCGCGCGGACTTGAAGCGCTTGCAAAGGGAGATAGACTCCGGACGAACGGGGATTTCCTCGCCCTCTTCGCGGCGGGTGGAACCGGCAGCTTTTGCCGGAGACGGCCGCGAGCAGCTGGCCATCTCTACGCCTTCCGGCAGTTCCGTCATCGTGGCAGCGGCCAAGAAACACAAAATTGGAACAGGATTCACGTTTCTGTTCCTGTTTCTGATTCTGGCGGCCGCCGCCTTTGGAATTTACACCTTACTGCATCATGAACACGATGCGCCATTCGAGCACGTTGAAATTGAAAATGTCACGAACAACGGACAAGTGAAACTGGCGGCCATCTCTCCCGACGGAAAATATTTGTTATACGTGCAGACCGAGAATGGGTTGGATTCGCTGTGGTTGAAACACCTTCCAACCAGAAGCAATACGCAGGTGATTGCTCCTGCCGCAACGCTGTACGACGGCGTGACTTTCTCCGCCGATGGAAACTTTATCTATTTCGTGAGGCGCGATGATTCTCAGCAAGCGATTGGCATTCTGTATCGGGCGCCGGTGCTGGGCGGAACGCCGCAACTTCTGGTGCGCGACGTAGATGGTCCGGTAAGCGTGGCCCCGGATGGCCGCCGACTGGCCTTCTTGCGCGAAAACCCGGCAACCAACAAGCACGCGGTCCTGCTGGTGCAAGCGGATGGATCGGGAGAAAAAATACTTTTCGACAAATTTCCCGCACAAATCAACTATTCGCTGGCATGGTCGGGAGATGCAAAAACCATTGTGGTGCCGCTGGCGCAGCCTACCGGAAAACTCAGTTCCGCGCTGGCCATCGATGTGGAGACCGGCACGGCGCGGGAATTCGCCGGCTCACAGGACAAGCTTTTGCTGCAAGTGCAGTGGCTGGGAAATACCGGCCAACTGGCGGTTCGTGTGGGGTCGCCGAAAAGCGGACTGTACCGTGGCCAGCTCGCCATGCTGAGCTTTCCGGATGGCAAGTACCGGCACATAACGGAAGATACCAGCGATTATTTGGATGTGAGTTCTTCAGCCGATGGTTCAGAGATCACTACCATCCAGCGCGAGAAGAAGTACCAGCTCTATCTGGCTCCGTCGAACGCCCCGGACTCCGGGCGCAACATGACCATTGCCTCGCGCATGGACATTCAAAGAGCGAGCTGGGACTCGGATCGCGAAATATTGTTTGCACAAGGCGGAAATATTCTGGCGCTCGACACAAAAACTGCGCAGGAGAGGACGGTGCTGGGTGACGCTGAACATTTCTCGAGCGAACCTGCGCCATGCGGAGACTCCATCGCTTTTCAGTCGTACAGCCGCGATGGAAAATATTCCCTAAACTTCTGGAAAATGGATCGCAATGGCGGAAACCTGCTGCAACTCACCCACGGCAGCGACGATGAATTCGGCGTGTGTTCGCCCGACGGAAAATGGCTGTATTACATCGACTGGGACGACCATGAACTCTTGAAGCGCGCACCAACCGAAGGTGGCGCGCCGGAAACAATGTTTAAGAAGTCGGTCGGAGGATTTGCAATTTCTCCCGACGGCAACACCGTTGTGCTTGGCACCGTCCGCGATCTGGATCGCAAAAGGACGCTGGCGCTGCTGTCGACCGATTCCAAAGATGTCAAATATCTGGATGCCGATCCGCACATCACCTGGCAGATGGCGTTTGGACCGGACGGAAAATCCGTCGCCTATCTGGTGCGCGAAAAAGGCGTAGATAACGTTTGGCTGCAGCCACTCGATGGTTCAGCCTACCGGCCGCTAACGCATTTTACGGCCGAGCGTATTTTGTATTTTGGATTTTCGCCGGCTGGCTCGCAAATGCTGGTATATCGCGGCCATTCCGACAGTGACGCCATTCTTTTGCGAAGCGTCCAGCACTGAAGTCTCTCCGCGAACCCCTCGAGGCCATGGCCTTTTCCGTCTTCCGCGGAAAATGTTTTATTCCCCGGCAAACTTCGCCTATGACTTGGGTTTTGCCGCAGGCGCAGTTCCTGCAGGCTTCGCGGTGCCCGCCGCAGGAGGAGCTGCTCCGGCAGGTTTGGGAGGTGCCGTGGACAGGTCGCCATTGGCGCGCGCAAAATAGCCGCGGCGTGAGCGCAACTGGAAGCCCTTGTGTTCCGGAGTTTCGATGCGAATCTTGTGATAGCGGCCGTCGAGAACATAGTTTTTGGGACTGTACGCAATCGAATATTGGTTGCGCAGTTCGTCGCCGATGTCCTGGAACGATTGATCGAGATCGTCGACGTGGTAGGGAAAGAACGCACGGCCGCCGGTTTCTTCGGCCAACTCCTTGAGAATTTTGTCGCCGTCGGTGAGATGGTTCTTGCGGTCGGCCGCTTTCGACGGATCGGTCTGCGAAAGCTGAATCCACTGTGTGCTGGTGCTGATGGTATAGATGACCACGCTCGTGCGCTGGGCCATTTCAATGGCGTCGGCGCGGGTATGCAAGGAAAGATTGTCCTCGCCATCGCTGATGAGAATCATGACGCGGCGCACAACGTCCGGTTGATCTCCCGGCGGACGAGGCGGATGGCTGAGTTCCTTGTAACAGGCGTCATACACCGCGTCGTAAACCGCCGTTCCACCGCCGGCGCGGGTCTTGATGATTTCGTCACGCAGCTTTCCGACGTCTCCGGTAAAGCCCTGCAGAATTTGCGGCTCATCATCAAAGATCATGACGAAGGCTTCATCTTTTCCGTGACGCAAGACACTGTAGAGAAAATTATTGGAAGCTTCCTGCTCGAATTTCAGACGGTCGCGAATGCTGTTGGATGTATCGAGCAACATGCCGATGCGCAGCGGAAGGTTGGACTGTTTGCTGAAGTAGCGAATGTCTTGCGCCGCGTTGTCGTCCAGGACCTTGAAATCCTTTTCCTCAAGATCGGGAACCAGCTTGTTGCGACGGTTTAGAACCGTGAACAGGACATCGACCAGGTTGACGTTCTGGATGATGCTGGGAGTTTTTTGTTGCTCCTGCGGGGGTGGCGGCGGCGCGGGAGCGGGCTGTTGGGCGCGATCGCTGGCAGCAGTGAGGAACAGAGTAATAAGAACAGTGGCTAGGATGGTCCGTCGCATGTGCCCGATTATAGGTACCCCGCTAGCGCAGCGTCAATTCGACCGTGGTCTTCGCCGGCGGCGGTTGCAAGTTTTTGCAGAAAATTGCAAAGCTCTGGGGGGACGGGAGCTTGGACTTCGATCCACTGGCTGGTGCGCGGTTGCCGGAAGCCCAGTTTGGCGGCGTGCAGGAAATTGCGATCGAGTGCCGGTAATTGCTGAGTACCGACGCGAAGGTGCGCGGCCGCGCCGTAGAGCGTGTCCCCCACGACAGGATGCTTGAGGGCCGAGAAGTGCACGCGGATTTGATGCGTGCGTCCGGTATGGAGTTGGACCTCGACGAGCGTGGTCGAAGCGACGAGCACGAGAGTTTTCCAGTCGGTGCGGGCTTCGCGGGCGTCGATCAGGGCTTCGCCGTGCCAGCTTTTCCCCGCTGTCGTCATGCGGGTGCGGCGCATGGGGTCGCGTCCAATGGCGAGTTCGATGCGGCCGGATTTTTCCTTCAGAGCGCCCTGCACCAGAGCCAGATAGGTTTTCTTGACCGCCCGTTGGCGAAAGGCTTCGCCGAGATGAGCGTGAGCCGCGTCATTTTTGGCGACGAGGATTACGCCGGAGGTCTCCTTGTCGAGGCGATGCACGATGCCTGGACGCAGAGAGTCGCCGCCGCTCGACAGCGATTGGCCGCGTCCGAGGAGAGCGTTGACCAGAGTTCCGGTGGAGGTCCCGGCCCCGGCATGCACGGTCATGCCTGCGGCTTTGTTGATAACAATGACATCGTCATCTTCGTAGAGCACCTCGAGGGGGATGGATTCGGCGATGGCCTCAACCGAGGGGCGCTCGGGAGCTTCAAGCGAGACCGTGTCGCCCGCTTTGAGAAGTTGGGCGCATTTTCTGGCGGGAATCCCGTTCAGCAGGACCAGTGTGGCGGCGATGAGCTCACTCACCCGAGTGCGACTAATGTCCGAGAAACGGGCGGCAATGACGCGGTCAAGACGCTGGCCGACTTCGGCCGGTTCAACGGTAAAGGCATGAGTTACGGGGACGGGCACGGGCACGGCGACGATTCTAGCAGGTTGAGGGGTTGGGCGGGATTTCGCGAGTTGACAGGCGCCGGTGCATACCGGGTCTACGCGGGTGGCGCGGAGGGCCGGTATGCACGTGGCTGTGAAGGCTACAAGCAGGAGGAGACCGGAGACACTGGCCAGCGTGGCGATGTCGGTCGACCGGACGCCGTAGAGAATGGAGTGGAGGGCGCGGAGTACGACGGAGGCGATAGCCGCTCCGAGGGCCGTGCCGAGCAAGGACATGGTCATGCCTTGCTTTAGGACCAAGCCCAAAATATTGCGGCGTTGGGCGCCGAGAGCGGTGCGGATGCCGATTTCCTGGGTTTGCTGGCTGACGGAATAAGAGACCACGCCGTAGACGCCGACCGTCGCCAAGGCCAGCCCCAGCAGACCGAAGGCACCTACCAGCATCGCGGCGATGCGCGCCGGCAACAGAGGCTTACCGTATTGGACGTGGGCGGCCATGGTTTGCACGTCGAAGACGGGGAGCGTGGAGTCGAGCTGGCTGATTTGTTCGCGAACGGCGGCGGTCAGGCTGGCAGGATCGCCCTCGGAGTGGACCATCAGCGTGGCGGAGGAGGAATAACGCTGGGCGAGTGGAAAATAGACATACATCTGCGGCGCTTCATAGAGAAAAAGATATTTGCCAGTGCGCGTGAGTCCGACAACTTGAATGGGCTGGCCGTCTTTTGTGGTGCGAAATGTTTTGCCGAGCGGGTCTTGATTGGGCCAGATTTTTTTCGCGAACGCGTCGTTGACGATGGCAACATTCCCGGCAGTGGCGGAATCCGCTTCGGTAAATTCGCGACCGGAGATGAGCGGCACGCCGAGTGCCGCGAAATAACCGGGCTGGACACTGTTTTGAATTGCGGCTTCGTTCGCGGTTTTGCCATCAACGACTTGGCCATCTGGTTTGATGTCCACCAACGCGGCACCTAAGCCCATGGGAATATAAGCAGAAGCCGCGGCGCCGCGAACACCGGGCAGGGACGAGACACGGGTCCTCAGCTGCTCATAGAAACGCTGGCCGCGATCTTCTTGGTAGCCTTGCAGTCCGAGATCGACATTCAGCATGAGGAGATGATCGACACGGAAACCCATGTCGACTTGTGCAGAATTGCGAAGGCTGCGCAGGAAGAGCCCGGCGCAGGCCAGGAGAAGAACAGAGACGGCGACCTGGGTAACAACAAGCGCGTTGCGAAAACGGCT
>Ga0193716_1000052_pt1 | contig 66133 bp, 59 predicted proteins | sample U2c1metaG_FD_145901 | JGI IMG/M metagenome (GOLD analysis project Ga0193716, IMG submission 145901) | Soil microbial communities from a riparian zone of the East river system, Colorado, United States - U2c1 | ecosystem: Environmental > Terrestrial > Soil > Riparian zone | place: USA: East River...
ATTCGTCGCCGGCCCGTTTTCCGACGCCAGGTCCAAAATGCCGGACGCATAAAAACCGATCGAATTCAGGTGCCTGCGACGTATGAAAGCCTGGGTATAGGCAACTTGAAAAATCCAAGAGCGGGCACTTCCCTTGGAGCGATCAAAAACGGCCCACTTCCTATAGAGGTAGAGAAAGACTTCCTGGACAAGATCATCTGATTCGGCGTCGTCACGAAGGATTCGACGGCCAACGTTTCGAATTGACTCGGCGTAGCGCCTGAATAAACAAGCGCAGGCATCGCGATCGCCCTGACCCATTCGGCAAAGGAGCGCCCCATCTTCGACGGAATCGGCTTGATATTGGCTAGAGTTAAACTGCGGCGTGGCCGCTCGTTCCTCGTTCTCAAGAGGAAATGAGGGGAATCGCAATGCGGGAGAGTTGCTCATACTTCGTATCCATTCGCCGCGGACTCGGTATAACACTAGACAATGCTACCATTAATAATCGGGAATTCAATTAAGAATTTTGGAGGGCGCTTATTTTCTGCCGATGATCCGCTGAGCCCGTTCGATGGCTGCTAGTGCGACGAAACTACTCAGACTGCGAGATTCTCGCTCTGCAGCTTCCTCGATCAACTGACGTTCTCTCTGGGTGTAGTAGGAGAACACTTTCTCTCTCAACGGTTCTTTGGCAGTGCGCCTAGATGGGATCTTAGATTCGCCTTTAGGCACCGCAGGACAATGGTAGCACTGAGCAGTTCGGTTTTCCTGACCGCTCCTTTTTGCCTGTCTGTAACTCCAGGCATACACACGAATTGTCGTTGTCCCGTAAGTGAATTGCGAACAGTGTCCACTTCGCCGTGAGTGGCTCCAGGAAATGGCGCAGAAAAATGAAAGTCATCCGCGCGGATACGTCAGGGTAGCCCGTCACCCGCCGGCAACGGGCCGGCCCCGATTCTCTCGCCTGGCTTTGCGTTCTATTTGGCGGCGAGTCTTTGCTTTGCCAGTTCCGCACGGAAGTCTTGCTCTTTTTGAGCTACGAACTTTTTGTAGCCACCAGGATCAATGAACGGGTTCGCACTCCCGTCTTTCATGAGCGGATATTTTTCTTCCAGTCCGAAGTAGCCGCCGTGGGCGCCAAGGAAAATATCGCATGGCAAAGACTTCAAAACGGCCCACATGCGCTCGTAGTCTTGGGCGATCTGCGGATACTTGTTGTTGTGGATGAGCTGGTAGCCCGAGTTGACACTCGGACTGCCAATGATCACCACGTCGTAGGTTTTACCGCCCTCGCTCACCTTCATGGTCCACGTGGTGCAGCCTTTTGTATGGCCTGGAGTAAGGTGCGCAACGAGCACTGCACCGCCAAGTCTTACTTCGTCGCCATCGTGCAACACGCGATCGACTTTGGTGGGTGGATAAAGAGAACGAGGACTGTTGCCGTACTGAAAATCGGTCTTGCCGCCGGACTCGACTACAGGTACGTCGGCATCCATTACCATGTACCTTGCTCCGGTCATCTCCTTGATCTTCGCGCTGCCTGCAGCGTGATCCCAATGCGCGTGACTGATCAGCAGAACCTTTGTGTCTTTGAATTTGAATCCGAGCTTTTCAATGCTGGCCGCAATCATCGATACATTTGATTCCAGATCACTGTTGATAAGAATGTTCCCTTGCGGCGTCGTGACCAGATAACTCGCGAGCCCCTTACTGCCGACATAGTACAGGTTGCCCGCGATGCGGAAGGCCGGAAACGGCTCGGTCCAGTCCGGACTGTCCTGCGCGAATGCGCTGCGCGCGCAGGGCAACGCAAGAATCAAGCCAAGCCAAACGATCGCTATGTTCTGCCGCAACTTGCCCTCCAAACAACACCGCCCGATCCGATTTGTGACGGACGCCGTGCGCGCTGGACCGACACGTCGAACAACCTCACTACTCCTCAGCGAGAGCCTCGCTGGGAGATATTCGCGCAGCGCGTTGAGATGGTAACAGGCAAGCCGCGAGACACACGACTCCGATCACGCACGCAGCACCAGCGAGGATCGTCACGCTAAGCGCTGGTACCTGGAAGAGCACCGTCCGCATGGCGCGGCCCGCTTGCCATGCTCCGATCAGGCCCAGAAAGGTTCCGTAAGCTAGCAAGCGTAATGAGAGTGAAAAGAACTGGCTGCGGATCTGCGAAGGTTGCGCTCCGAGGGCCATACGTACACCGATCTCGCGGCGACGTTGTGCGACCGCATAACTCAACACGCCATAGGTACCGATCGCGGTGAGCAACAAAGCGATACCGGAGAACAGACCCGCCAACAGCGCCGGCGAACGACGCGCGACCAGGCTATCGGTAATACGGGTTTCCATCGACCGGAGGTCATTGATCGGTATGTCAGGGTCAATTTGCCGAACCACCTTTTGCAGCGCCAACCCGAGTGATTCCGGCGGAAAGCTTGTTCTGACGGCGGCGAAGAAACTGTCTCCGACGCGGAAGGCGTAGGGATAATAGATTGCGCCCTGAGCGCTGTCTTCTGTCAACCCCGCTTGTTTCGCCGCCCCAACAACGCCGATAACAGTGAAAGCTTCGGTGTCCTTCCCCACTTCCGATCCGTCCCACAATCGTTGCCCAATCGCGCTGCCCGTCGGCCAGTAGTACCCGGCGAAATCTTCGTCCACAACGCAGACCCGCTCGGAGCGGCGTGAATCGTCGGCCGTCAGGAATCGTCCTTCCCGCAGAGAGAAACCCATGGCGCGAAAGTAGTCGCCCCCGACGCCGTACGAGTAGTGCGCTCGTACGGATTCGCCGGGGCGGGGAGTGTAGCCCTTTACGGTGGCGGCGCTTTTCCCGCTGTGGCCACTGAAGGGCACATTGTTGACCACGCCTGCCGACAGCACTCCCGGCAGGTGAGCGATTTTTTCCGTCAAGCTGTCAACAAAACTCAGACGGGCCCTTTCCGGATAGGCTGCCCACGGAAGCAAGATTTGCCCCGTGAGGATGTGGTCGGACTGGAAGCCCGGAGAAACGGCCATGGCACGCTCGAGACTGAGGCCGAGCAGACCGGCTCCGGCCAATAGCATGAACGCCAAAGCAATCTGAGAGACGATGAAGCTGTGACGCAGGAATTGAGTGGCACGGCCGCTTGTTCCACCCCGGCTCTCCGATTGCAGCGCATTACCGAGATAGCGCCGGAGGTTGAACCAGGTGACCGGCACTGCGAACACGATGCCCATGACGATGGCTGCGACCGGGGCGGCGAGTGCCAATCGCGCATCGAGGGCGATACGGCCTCCCAAAGGCAGGCGGTCCGTGCCCAATACGCGCAGGAGATGGATTCCGCCGGCACCGACGGCGAGTCCCAGTAGTCCTCCAATCAGTGTGAGCAAGGTGGTCTCGACGACCACTTCGCTCGCCACGTATCCCCGACTTGCACCCAGCGCCTGGCGAACGGCTAGCTCTTTGATTCGACCGCTGGCGCGAACGAGCAGCAGGTTCACAAGGTTCGCTGCGCCGATCAGCAGCAGGACCATCGCAGCCGCCTGCAACAGCAGCAAAATGGGACGGATCGCTGCGACGTGGTCGGCGTGCAGCGGGACTACCAGGGACTGAAAGCCCGCATCGGCAATCATTTTGGCTTGCGGGTCGTCTAGTTCCAAAACGGCATTCTGCGCGTCGATCTGCGACTGGGCCTGGGCGAGAGTCGCGCCCGGTTTGAGCCGGGCAATCATTTGAATGACATTTCCCCCGGCGTGCCGTCGCAACGGCGTGCGATCTTCCGGGCGCGATGGCAGAGGGAGGAACAACCGGGCATCGGAGGAGAGAAAAGCAAACGCGGGAGGCAAGACGCCGACGACGGTTCTGGGGACACTGTTTACCCGAACCTGCTTTCCGATCACATGGGGATCGGCATTGTATCGTTGCCGCCAAAAGCTGTCGGAAACAATGGCCACATGGTCGGTTTCAGAAGTGGTTTCCTCTTCCGTGAAACTACGTCCAATCGCAGGGCCGAGCCCCAGAGTAGAGAAAAAATCGGGAGATACTCGCATGGTTGGCTCGCGTTCCGTTGAGCCCGGCTCACCTATAATCTCCGTGCCATAGCTATAGATCGCGAGCGCGGTGAAGGCAGAAATATGACCACGTCGTTCGTAGTAGTTGGTCAGCGAAGAGCCGTCGCGCTCAACGCCCGCTTTTGGATAGGTGTTAAAAATGGTGACGAGCCGGCCGGGCTCAGGAAACGGCAGTGGACGCAGCAGCACCGAGTCGATCACCGCAAAAATCATTAGATTGGCGCCGAAGCAAACGGCAAGCGTCAGAAGCGCTGTAGCCGTGAATCCAGGACTCTTTCGCAGCAAGCGACCGGCGTAGCTTAGCTGCCTCTGAAACTCGTCAAACAAATGAAGCCCCAACGCCTGGCGGCAATCCGCTTTTATATTGGTAGAGCTGCCGAGCTCGATCCGTGCCTGGCGGGCCGCTTTGTCCCGTGACATGCCGCCGCGCACCAGCTCCTCCGTATATTGCTCGACATGGAAGCGCAGCTCCTCCGACATGCCGTCTTCGAAATCACGCCGCCGCGTGAGCGCACGAAACAACGAAGCAAAACGCTTGAACATGTCAGACGTCCTCCGGCGTAGTGTTCAATGCCGCCGCCATTGCAGACGTCAGCCGGTTCCAGCCTGCGGTTTCCTCACGCAGGCGGCGGCGGTCAAGGTGTAGTATTTCGCCCGGCGATTGTTCTCGCTCTGGCCCCACTCGGAGGTGATGAGATTGTGATGCTCCAACCGGTACAGGGCCGGATATAACGATCCCTGTGGAATCTCCAGCGCCTCCCGGGAAATCTGCCGGATGCGCAGCAACACGCCGTATCCGTGCAGAGGTTTTAAGGACACCGCTTTGAGAATCAGCATGTCGAGCGTGCCCGGGAGCAGTTCCGCAGTTTGGTTCACAATCGCTACACTCCTAGCGTAGCTAGGAGTGTAGCGACACTCTCCTAGTTTGGCAAGGGGAAGCCGGGGGACCGGAAAACGTTGTCCGTAGGAAGACACCAAGAGCCACCCGCGCTCCTGGTTCTGGGCTTCGCTCTTGGCTGCACGTCCTTTTTCCAGGCGCACGCGTATCGACCGCGAAATGGACGCCGACTCTGTTTCCACCTCGATGCCTAGGCACATCCGGAAGGCGACGTGTCCTCGTTGACGGACTACTCATGCGCTCGCCGTACCGAGCGCGCGGACAGCAGGCCCAAGAAAGCCAAAGCGGCGAGTGTCGCCCTCTTCTGCGGCGCGCGCGCGAACTCTGGGCGGAAGCTAAAGTGCCAACACCAACAAACGGAACGGATGGCGGCTCCCGATTCAGCGAAGCGCTGTTTCAATTGCGGCGCTTGTAAATCAAGCCGCAGGGCTTTGTTCTTTTGTCCTGCTCTCCTGCCACAGAAAAAAAATATCACCGGGTGTGCTCAGGATTGCAGAGGATACGTCTCCTTCGCTGCCGCTCGGTGATCGGTGGCGATACCCGGTTACGCCCCCGCAACCGTTGCTGTTGCTCTGTTCGCCGCAAACCAGCGAGAGCGCGTTCCCTCTCGTTCGCCCAGTGTGTCGCTGGGTGGGGAGTTCGACCATGCCCCTTGAAATCGACTGCGATTGCGCACTGTGCAACATCGAAACGCTTCTGCTCGCCGAACTCGCCCGCACCGACAGCCGTGCCGTCCACGAATTGTTCTCTCCGTTCGCAACCCTGCTCGAGCATCGGTCGGTCGCGAGTTTGCTCGCGCATCTCAGGATGTCCCCGGCGGATGCCGGGTCCGACGGCCTGCTCCGTGAAATATTCGAACTTCGCAAAACAAATGCGGCCTTCGTTGAGACGATTCTCGTGCTGGTATTTCTGCCGATGCTGCATCGCACCATTCGCCGCGTCAGCCGACAACAAGCAGGCCTCGCCGAGGAGGACATCACGCAACAGGCGCTCAGCTTCCTTCTGCAGTTTCTACGCTCGGTTGAACTGGCGACACGGCAGTCCCACTTTGCGTTTGCAATTTCGCGCGGTGTGAAGCGGCAACTGTTCGAGTGGGCAAGCCGCGAGAGCGCCAGAGCGGCCGTCCTCAATCATCCCGAATCCGGAGACTGGTCGCTGCTCACGGGCAAAGACTCGTTTGAACGGTATGCGCTCCTGCGCCATTTTCTCGACCGGTGCGTAAGGAAAGGAGTGCTGTCCGCGGCCGAAGTTACACTACTCGATCAATTCAAATTGGACGGAAACAGCGGCGAGGAACTGGCCGCCTTGAATGGATCGTCCTCGAACGCTGTTCGGCAACGATTCAAGCGACTGATCGCCAAACTGCGAAGATTGGCCCGCTAACTTCCGGTTTCAAGTTTCCCGCGGTTACGCCCTGGGCGCTACCGGAACGCCGGTGCATTCTCCTGCGCCCAATCGCTGAAGGTGAGCGCTGGCCTGCCGGTTACTTCTTCAACCGTGTGAACCACTTCGGCGGCCCTGCCGCTGCGAATAAACGCGGCGAACGGCAACAGGGCGTCTATCAGGAACGCAGGCATGCCCGTTTGTTCGAGTCTCGTTCGTGCGGCTTCGTCGGTGACCGGGACGTATTCAATACGCTTGCCGGTGGCGTCTGAGAGGATTCGCACCTGCTCGCTCACACTCAGGGCTTCAGGCCCCGTGATCGGATATATCCGTCCTTCGTGGCCGTCTGCAGTCAGCGCACGGACAGCAACCGCGGCGATGTCCCTGGGGTGAACCGGTGGCAGCTTTCCGTCGCCGTAGTTTGAAAATACCTTGCCTTGGGCGCGAATCGATTCGCGCCAATGCAGTGCATTGGACATGAAAGCGCCGGGCCGCAGAACCGTCACCGCGATTCCGGTGTCCCGTATCGCTTGCTCGCCCTCGTCGTGCCACTTGCGGATGGTGTTTCGCGTTTCATTGTCGCCGCCGAGCGCCGAAAGTTTTACGATGTGACGAACTCCTGCTGCCTTGGCTGCTCGGGCGAGACTTCGCTCTTGAACGCCGGTCTGCGGCCCGTATGTCAGCGAGAACACGCGCTCGGTGCCTTCAACCGCCTGGGCCAGCGTGTCCGGAACGCGGAAATCTCCCGTCACGACCTCAACACGGCTATCAATCCGGGCCTTCGCGGGATTCCGCGTCATTGCGCGTACACTCTGCCCTGCCTGAAGAAGTTGCGCCACCACTTCGCGTCCTACCGTTCCTGTTGCACCTGTAACTAGAATCATCGTTGCTCCTGTCGAGTTTCACTTTGCGCTACTTCCGTTCTACTTCCGTTCGTACTTCCCTTCCCTACACTCATGCTGCGGGAGTGTACGGAATTGCATTGCGTCCGTTGCGCAACACGACGGCCCACCATTGCAGACGCTGCAACACTGTTGCCATCTGCTTCTCGGCCCGTTCCGGACTCTTGAGCGTTCCATCGGCGTTGAACTGCTCCCAGGCACTTGCAAAACTCACCGAATCCCGGATTGTGACGGCGTGCAACTCCGCAAATACCTGGCGGAGCTGCTCGACGGCACGCAAACCTCCGGAAACGCCCCCGTAGGAGACAAAGGCCACGGGCTTGGCTTGCCATTCGGCGCCCACCGAATCGACGAGGGACTTCAGTCCGGCCGGATAACCGTGGTTGTATTCCGGAGTCACAACCAGGAACGCGTCTGCAATTCCCATGTGGTGCCGCAGCCAGACCGTGTCGTACATTTCCTCGCTCTCCCGAGCGCGCGCGGGCGGATAGGCCGGATCGACAATGTCCAAAGCGAATTCAGCTTTGGCGGAGATTTGTTTTCCGACCCACGCCGCGACTTTGTCGCAGAAACGCCCGGCGCGAGTGCTTCCATAGATCAATGCGACTGTTATTTTGTTCTCCACGCGTGTGTGTGTTCCTCTCTCGGTTTGCAAATCTCCAGGAATTACGGTACAACCTCAAGTTAACTTGAGGTCAAGGGCAAAGTGAAACCTAAGGCTGGACAACCGGGCTTCCACCGTGAATTGACCGTGGGTGAAGTCGCGGCGCGCAGCGGCGTAGCCGTCTCGACGCTCCACTTCTATGAAACCAAGGGGCTTATCAAAAGCTGGCGCAATGCCGGAAACCAGCGGCGCTACGCCCGCGAAGTGCTTCGCCGCGTCGCGGTCATCAAAGTCGCCCAGCGCACGGGTATTCCGCTGGCTTCCATTCGCAAGGCACTCAGCGCACTTCCTGGCGAACGCACACCGACCTCGCAGGATTGGAAAACTTTGTCGGCGGCCTGGAGAGCGGAATTGAACGACCGCATCGACCGACTCAGCCGCCTGCGCGACCAGCTGGACGGTTGCATCGGCTGCGGCTGCCTGTCCCTCGGTGTTTGTCCGCTGCGCAATCCGTGGGACAAACTTGGCGAGCAAGGTCCGGGCCCGAGACTGCTTGATCCCGATTGACTCGCGGCGGAACAATACTCTTTTGTCCTCTTCTTCAGGCCACGCACGTCTCTCGATTCCTCGCTGAACTATTTTTTAGTTTCCTGCGACACATTTTTCTCCGCAAACACTGAATAGCTAGTTAGAGGGAAGTTCGTGCGAGAAACCCTTTGCTGCTGCGTGGCGTCAAGGCGCACCGGGCGAGGTTTGCGAACTTTGAGCCTAGCGTGTCTGCGGACCAGTGCGTACCGGCTGCGAGTGCAACGAGTATCGGACCCGGGAGCTTCCCTCGCATTGCGCATCGCGATGCAACTTTCTTGCTGAGGTGGGAAATGAAAACAAGCTGGATGGTCGCCGAAGGCTGGATATGTTCGGCTCGAGTTGTCTACTGCGTACTGCTGGCCCTCTTCCTGGCTGCGCCGGTCTTGGCGCAAGCGAACGGCAACTCTCCTTGGGAAAACGCGGTCGTCGTTCTCCAGCAGGCATTCACGAGCACCATCGCCCGCGGCCTTTCTCTCGTGGCGATCGTGGTGTCCGGCCTCACTTTTGCGTTTGGGGAAGGCGGCTCGAAGCGCGTCCTCGCAGGCGTTCTCTTTGGAGTCGGCATGGCCATCGCCGCCGTCAACTTCATGGCTTGGCTTTTTCCGTGAGAGTTGTGCGAGCCGAGTAACCTGCCATGGAATACGCGCGAAGGATCAACCCGGTGCACCGTTCGCTTTCCCGTCCGCTCACCATTCTGGGGGCGGAACGAAAACTGTTTTTCTTCGCCATGTGTCTTGGGGCCGCAACCTTCAATCTGTTGAACAGTCTTTCGGGCGGCTTCCTGATCTTTTCGCTCTTGTACTTCGTCGCCCGCTGGGCCACCACAACCGATCCGCAGATTCTGAAGCTCCTCCTTCGCGCAGCAAAGGTCCGGCGCGAGTACGACCCGCTCAAGTTGACTCCGGAGTCCGTTGCAGGAGGCCTACCGTGCTGAATCTCAAGCGGGTCTTCAAGAACTACCAGGAAACCGGCTCACTCGGCGCCATGGTCAACCTTTTTGGCTTCATTGGACAGCACACTTTCCTTACCAAGTCCGGCGAAGTCGGAATGATTCTCGAAGTGCAGGGAGTCGATTACGAATGCCTGGAGCAACGGGCCGTGGACGTTTTGACCAAGCGTCTGGAGTCCGCCCTGCGGCTCTTTGAGGAAAACGATCGCGTCTACCAGTTGCTGTTCAAACGAAACCGCCCGGCGATCCCGCATAGCTATTGCGGAAATCAAATCGTCGATTCCGCCATTCGCGACCGCGTAGCGCATTTTGCGGGAAAGGCCGACTCGCTGTTTTCACTTTCCATCGTGTTTGTGGTGTTGCGCCCGGCGCTCGCCGCGCGCGGTTCTGTTCTGCGCTCGATTGTCGAATTTCCGGCCAGCCCGCGGCGCTCCTGGAGCGAACTGCGAGCGCGGCTGTCTGCGCGGGCGTGTTTCGGTCTCGAGGAACGCGAAATCGAGCGTGCGGAATCCGCTCTGCGGCAGAAGGTGGAAAGTTTCCAAACGCAGGTCAGCGACTTCGTGACGACCCGCATTCTTCCCAAAGAAGAAGCCTTCGTCGTGCTGAAGCGAACGCTCAACTTCGCTCCGCACAAACTCGCCAGCGCCAAGCTCAAGCACGACACCTTTCTTGACTATTACCTCCCGGAATCGCACCTCGAGTGTCACCGCGGGCATCTGCGTCTGGACGACCACTACGTCAAAGTGCTCACGCTGAAAGAGCCTTCCGCACACACCTTTCCCCTGCTGCTCAAAGGGCTTCTCGATGTGCGGGCGAACTTTCACGTCGTGACGGAATGGAAGAAAGAAGCGCCGGGCAAGACGCGGCGCCATATCCAGGCCCGGCGCCGGCATTTTCACAATACGAAACGGTCGTTCCTCAGCCAAGTCAATATGGGCGACGCGCCTGCCCAGGACGCCTTGCTCGACGATGCCAAGGAATCACAGGTGCGCGAACTGGGGAAAGGTATTGAGGAGATCGAACTTCGCGGCAACTACTTCGGGGAGTTTTCCCTGACCGTTGTGATTTACGACAGCGACCTTGCGGCCGTCGAACGCGCGACGGCTGAGTTTTACAAGGTATTTGCCGTGCATGACGCGCAGTTGTATGACGAGCGCTACAACCTGCTCAATGCCTTCCTTGCCGCTGTGCCGGGAAATTACGCCTTCAATCTTCGCTACCTCTACCTCTTGAATACCAACTATGCCGATCTGTCGTTTCTGTTCACGCTCGACTCCGGCGACACCTGTAACCGCCACCTCCGGCAGGAATACCTTGCCGTGCTGGAAACCAACCACGGTACGCCGTACTTCCTGAATCTGCACTACCGCGATGTCGCGCATTCCGTGATTCTCGGCCGGACCGGGAGCGGGAAATCGTTCCTTTTGAATTTTCTCGTTGCCAATCTCCAGAAATACAGTCCCATGACCTTCATCTTCGATCTGGGCGGCAGCTTTGAAAGCCTTACACGCCTGTTGGGCGGCTCGTACTTGCGCGTGGGCATCGAATCTCCCGGCTTCACCCTCAATCCATTCTGCTTGCCGCCGACGAAAGCAAACTTCGACTTTCTTGCGCTCTTCATCAAAGTGCTGCTGGGCGGCGCTGCCGGCCAGCTCGACCATCTGGCCGAGCGGGAACTCTACGAACAGATCGAAAACCTGTATTCGCTCGACCCCGCGCTGCGCACGCTCGATGTCCTTGCCAGCACACTGCCCCGGCACCTCACGGTTGCGCTGGCCAATTGGACGCGCGGCGGCCAGTTCGGATTTCTTTTCGACAATCCCGAGGACACCATCTCGTTTTCACGGTTTCAATGTTTCGACTTCCAGCAGATGAGCCGCTATCCGGAACTTCTCGAACCCCTGCTCTTCTACCTGCTGCACCGCGCGAGCGAACTCATCACGGACTACAACCTGTCCACCACATTCAAAGCGTTTTTCATCGATGAGGCTTGGGTGTTTCTCCGCCATCCCAGCATTCAGAAATACGTGACGGAAGCTCTTAAATCCTGGCGCAAGCACAACGCGGCCATGATTCTGTCGACGCAATCGCTTGACGAGCTGAAGCGTTCCGAACTCCTCGAGGTGATCGTGGAAAGCTGCGCCACCAAGATCTTTCTCGCCAATCCCGATATGGACCAGGAAATGTACCGCCGGCAGTTTCATCTGAATGACACCGAAGTAGCGCTGATCGCAGCGCTCCTTCCCAAGCAGCAGTTTCTGATTAAAACTCCGGAACTGGCCAAGGTCGCGAATCTCAACGTGGACCGGCGCAGCTATTGGCTCTATACCAACGACCCTTACGACAACCGCAAGCGACGGGAAGCGTTCGAGGCCTACGGTTTTGAGAAGGGCCTCGATTTTCTTGCAGGGGGCGGCGTGTGATTCCGAACCTTGGCGAAACGGCCGAGCGATTTGGGGTGGCGACCAGCCTCGTCCCGGTGGCGTTCGCAGCACTGCTCACCGGGATGGTGATCTTTACTCAGTCGGTCGCCCGGTGGTTTGAAGAACGGAATTCGCAGGGAAGATGAATGCAAGGCAAAGGAGAAACATCATGCCGTCTGCTGGTTCAGCAAAACCACAGTGTCGCCCACTTCGCGCGCTGCTTCTGCTCAGTGTGATTCTGACGTTCGGCGGCACACGAGCCGGGGCTGGCGACGCCGGAGCCCGCGTCGTCAAATACAGCAAGGAAGACATTGTTCCCGTCCACGCCAAGCTGCGCTTCTCGACCCTCATTGTATTGCCGGACGCCGAAGAGATTCTAGATTTCACGACCGGCGACCGGGAATTCTGGATCATCAACGGATCGCACAATCTCTGTTACATCCACCCCGCGCAGGCCGGAATTCACAGCAACCTCAATCTCATCACGGCCAGCGGGCATGTCTATTCATTTCTTCTTACCGAAATCAGCAGTGACCCGAACCTCGAGCCCGATCTGAAATTGTTCGTTGAGCTGAAGGAAGGGACCGTGGCGGGCAGCGCACTGCGCGGCTATGTCCGTGCCGCCGATGCCGAAGCGTACAAAAAAGAACTGGCGGACATCCACGAGCAGACCGCCGAGCAAATTCGCGCGGCCGAATCGGCCGCGGCTGACGAGGTCAACCGGTTCCGTTCGAGTTATGCCGGACGACTGCGCTTCGATTACGTCTTCGATCGAAAGTCTGCCCGGGAACCATTTCTGGTTTCCGCAATCTACCACGACGAACGCTTCACCTACATCCGGTGCGCGGCACGCGAAAAGCCGGTCGTCTACGAAATCAAGGAAGGCAAACCCAACCTCGTTTCGTTCCAGCTCGAAAACGGCGTGTACATCGTGCCGAAAATCGTCGATGCCGGTTATCTGGCCCTGGGCAGGAAAAAATTCAATTTCTCCCGCCAACTCACTGCCAAATAAGGACGCCGGATGACTCCCCCTGCAGCGATCCAGGACAAAGCACCGAAGCCAGCCGGCTTGTTGCCGACCAATGTCCAGTCGTGGCTGCTCATCAGCCTGGCCGTGCTCATGGTCATCATCATGTGGCTTACGGGAGGAAAGAAGCCGCCGGCTGCTACCCGGGCCGTACCCCCGGGGCCGGCTGTACAAGCGCCGCTTGAAGTGAACGAGGCCAAGATCGTTGATTTGCAGAACCGCATTCAGCAGCTGCAGCGCGAGCAGATCGTGGCCCAGAGCGCGCTCGCAGCGGGAGGAGGAACTGAGGTCCAACCGGCTGCAGTTCCCAGTTCCGCGAATGGCAACCAGCCCGGACGGACAGAAGACCCGATCGAGGCCGAGCGCAAGAAGCGTAATTATCTCTCGCTGTTTTCTTCAAACGTCGCGCTCACCTACCGCAAGACTCTGGAAGCCGCGCGGGCAAGCGACCCGGATGCCGTCCCTCTGCCCTTGGCTTCAGCCGAGGAGACGGCGGCCCGGCTCGCCCTGCCAGTGCTGCCGGCCGGGAATCCGACCCCGGCCAAGGATTCCGCCGCGGAAAGCCAACGAAAGGAGGCCACGCACACACCTGTCTCCGCGCCGGCTGGCGCGCCGGCCGCGGCGACAGGCAAGACCTACGTTCTGTTTGAAGGAACCATACTGGAAACCGTTCTGGTGAACCGGCTCGACGGACAGATGACGGGACCGGTGGAATGTCTTGTGAGCAATGACGTCTATTCTCATGACCGCCAGCATCTGCTGATACCTGCTGGCGCAAAACTGCTGGGCGAATCCCGCAAAGTCGACAGCCTTGGACAAACCCGCATCGCGGTCTCGTTTCACCGCTTGGTCATGCCCGACGGCTATTCAACCAGCCTCGATCATTTTCAGGGCCTCAACCAGATCGGCGACGCCGGCCTGCGCGATCAGGTCAATAGCCACTACCTCCGCATTTTCGGTGCTTCGCTGGCGATTGGAGCCATCGGCGCGATAGCCGAAGGAGGCGCTTCGGCCACCTTGACGGCCTCCGGCACCGACCTCATGCGTCAGGGATTTGCGCAAAGTACGGCGCAATCGTCTGCACAAATTCTCGACCGGTTTCTGAGCATCCTTCCGACGGTGACCATCCGCGAGGGCCATCGCGTCAAAGTCTATCTCTCCGGCGACCTCGCGCTGCCCGACTACACAAATCACACCATGCCTTCAAATCTTTGAAGGCGGAAAGAGAAAAACATGCGAAAGGAATTTCTGGCTGGTCTGCTCGTTTTGGTTTTCTGTGTTGGCACCGCTTCGGCTCAGTTTGGCGGGGTGGTCTACGATCCGACGAACTACAGTAACGCCCTGCTGCGCTACCAGCAGTTGCAGAGACATTTGCTTGAACTGCAAAGGACCTACGCGCAAATCGTCAGCGCGTACAACCTTGCGCTGCAGATGTCGCGAAACCTGCACAACATGCCGGCACGCTATCGCGCCCAGTTTTCCAACTGGCGGAATGTGACCGCACTCGACACCTACGGAAATACGACGGGCTGGACCAGTGGCGCAAATTCAGGCCAGTCCGTTCCGCCGGGTTACCGGCGCTCCACCACCCAGCTGCGGGCCTACGATCAAGCGGCGCTGTCCGGGATGTCGGCCGACGAACTCTCCCGCGTCACATCACAGTACGCTTCGGTTGAACTTGCAGACGGCGCCAATACGAACGCGCTGCTGACTCTCGGCACGATTCGCGGCAATGCCGCGGCGCTGGAGACGCAAATTGGCAATCTCGAACAGGATTCCCTTTCCGACGACCCGGAGCTGAACAGCGAAGTCGCAGTGCTTAACAAACTCAACGCCACGAATGTTCTGACGCTGCGTTCGATTCAGGATTCCAACAAACTGCTGGCTTCACTCCTGGAGCAGCAAACCATTGCCGCGAAACAGCAGCGCGAAGCAACCGCCAACGCCATCAATGCCGACATCAGCCGGCGCGCCAGCCTGGCGGGAAACATGGCTCGGCTCACCGGCACACTGACGAACTCGTTGCAGAACTTTCGCATGCCCTAGCCGATTCCCATTCCCGCGTCGAAGGAGCCGAGCCCGTGCAAACCGATTTCCTCCAGTTCCTGTATCAGGCGATCAACGATGTTCTGACGCAGAACCTCGGTTTTTTTGACGCCATGGGACAAAACCTGTTTCGCATGTTCGCTACGATTCTGGTGGCCTGGTACGGAGTACGGTCGGCGCTCGCGGCCGCCGGCGGAAAGCAGTACTTCCAGTTCGACGATTTCGCGAGCCTGCTGCTCACCATCGCTTTTGGATTCGCGATGGTCAATTACTACAGCACACCGATACCGGGGATCGGCACAAGCTTTCATCATCTGATTACCGATGAAGCGCAATTCCTCGCCAACCGCATCAACCAGACGGAACTGCAGACCATCGTTGATCGCATCGGAGACTTTGAAGCGCGGATCGATGCGCCGGGCGTAACCGATTTCCTGGGCATGGCGATCTATGTCATCGTCATCGTTCTTCTGGCATCCGCCCAGGCCATCTCCATCGTCGTCATCGCCTACGGATTCATCGCCTCTGCCGTTTGCGTTCTCGTAGGCCCGGCGTTTGTTCCCTTCTTTATCGTTCCGAAGCTTGAATGGCTGTTCTGGGGCTGGCTGCGCTGTTTCATGCAGTACGCCTTCTATGAAGTGATCGCCGCCGCCGTCGTGTACATCATTGGAAACCTGATGGTCGGTGTGCTGACTCTGCAGCCGGCCGGAACTATTTCAATCGTGCAGCTCATCGGCTGGTTCCCGGTCCTGTTCATCACCTTCGTCGCTTCGATCTACGTCCTCCTGAAAGTGCCCGCGCTGACCGGCCACATCTTTAGCGGCACTGCCGGCGGCTCTTCCGCCGGAATCCTCGGCGCGCCGGCATCACTGGCCAGGGAGTTGTGAGCATGAACCGTGACGACTCGTTCCACGACGCAAAACGCCTCTACCTGGAATCCTATGGTGACCCGATGGTGACGAATACCTACCTGAAGATCGCGCTGGTCCTCCTGGCACTCGTCGCTGTGGCCCTGGCCCTTATCGATCTCAGAACCATCCGCACGTTTGAAAATTTCCGGCCGCTGGTCATTCGAATTGACGACGTCGGACGCGCGGAAGCCATCGATTACCACAACTTCGCATACCGGCCGCAGGATGCCGAAGCCAAATACTTTCTCTCGCAGTTCACCAAGCTCTACTACCGCAGGAATCGCTACACGATCCAGGACGACTTCGCGAAGTCGCTGTACTTCCTTGACGGCAAGCTCGCGAGCGGAATTCTCGATGCCTATCACAAGGACGATATCATTCGAAAATTTCTTACCAACACGGCCACGCCGGAAATCGATGTCGATGTCAAAAAAGTGTCGCTCGAGGAGCTCGCGACTCCGCCGTTCCGCGCCCGGGCCGATATCTACCTCGTCTACTATTCGCCGGCCGATCACAGCGAATTGAAACGCGATTTGTATACCGCAAACTTCGTGTTCGTTTTTCAGAGCAAGGTACCCAACGAACTCATCCCGATCAACCCGCTCGGCATGACGATTTCCTATTTCCGGGAAGATCAGGCCTTCAAATGATTTCGCTCAGAACGACAAAGCGAATGGGAGCTGCGGGCGTCCGCCCGGCAGCCTCGGCCGGTCCTGCGCGCGCCACTTCAGTTGTCTCCCCGTGGTTTTCCGCCTCGCAAACCCCGCATTCCGTCCCGCCATTGCTTAGCGCCCGAACAAACGGCGCGCGCCAGGAGAGCCTCGGCAGCTGCGGACTCCCGCCCGCTCCTTCCGGAATCACGGCCGGGGAAATCGCTCCCGCAGCAACAGCGGGTGAAAGAAGGCCAGAATGATTGCCAACGCAGTTCTCCTAACCATCGCCACCTGTCTGGCCTACGGCTTTTGGCTCATGGATCAGCTGAAGTTTATGGCCCCGTACAGAAAGGTTCTCTTCCGCAGCTACGCGTCGCCGATTCTCCTCGCCTCTGGCGTGCTGTTTCTCAACGTGTTCGGCGCGGCATTGCTTCTGCAGCGCAAGTTTCTCTTGAAGGATACCGGACGAAAACTTTCGCACCTCGACCTGCAATTCCAGACCGGGCAGATCGAACTGCCTCTGCCTCCTGAGAATGAAGAGAGGAAGTAAATATGTCGCGCGACGCGTTTCCGTTTGATCCACTACCGCGAGAGGAAGACCCCGGCAAGCGGGATCCTGAACCCGGACGGGCCGCGCCGCGTTCGGGCGCCGAGCGGCTGGAGATTCCTCTGCCCCGCACTCGTGAACCGCGCGCGCTGACGGCTGAGCGCGAAGGCCCTCCTCGCGCGTACTCGCTCCGCGACCGCACGTTTCTTCTCCGGGAGTCCGAACTCCACACAATGGCAGAACTTGGAACATTTCGCGTAGTGGCAGCAACGGAACTGGCGCGCCTGGCCTACGCCTCCGACCACGCCCGCATGGAGCACGATGTTCGGCGGCTCAAGCGGCAAAGCCTTCTGTCCGAGCAAACGCTGGCCATCTCCGGACGGAAGACCCTGCGCGTTCTGACGCTGACGAAAACCGGAAAGCGCGTTCTAGAGAACGCAGTTCGTCTTCCAGAAGACCAGAGGATCTATCACGGCATCGCGCGACCCCGGGAAGCCGAGCACGACGCAGAACTGTATCGCCTCTTTCACACCGAGGCCGACCGCATCGAACGGGACGGCGGCAAGCTTCTGCGCGTGCTGCTCGACTATGAACTGAAGAGCAATCTTAATCGCGACCGGGCGAAGCTCGGCGACCGCAGCAGCGATCCGCAGGAGATCAAGCGCCTTGCCCGGAGACATGGGCTCACCGTCGTCGACGGAAAGACTCCGCTGCCCGACATGCGCATCGAGTATCAAACGGCAGAGCTGGAACTCCGGCGCGTGGACCTCGAACTTGCCACGCGCCACTACCGTCCACGCGGTGTCGCCGAAAAGGCGAAAGCCGGGTTTTCTCTATACAGCCATCGCGAAGATGCTTCGCGCCTCCGCAGGATTCTCGACGGACAGGAACTCGCCTCAAGGATTCTCCTGCTATGACCATGTCCCCCTCCCACCGCGAGACGCTGGAAGCCTTCGGCTACACTCCCGAGGAAGCCCATTTTCTCTATCTCGTTGCTACGCATTCCGGCTACTTCATGGCCCGCCACTATCTGGCGTTCACGGGCGCGCACCCGGGCAAGCGCACCACGCTTTTCCGGGCAAAACTCCAGGCCAACAAACACGTCCGGACCGAGTGCTTTCCGAAGCACGGCGTCGTGTACCACGTTTTTGCCCGGAAGCTCTACCGGCATCTCGGGCGCGAAAACCTCGGCAACGACCGCGAGCACGAAATCGAATACATCCAGAGGCATCTGGCGATACTCGATTTTGTCCTTGCCCATCGCCGCTTGGACTTTCTGGAAACCGAGCAGGACAAGTGCCGGTATTTCGAACAGATATGCGGCATTGCTCCGCACCGCTTTCCGTCGAAGAGCTATCCCGGCCACACCGGATCGCAGCCTATCGTCCGCTACTTTGGCGATCGCTTTCCGATGTACCTCGACAGTTTTGTCTCGCCTCCTGTGCTCACTTTTTCCTTCATCCAGCGGGGTGAAGCGAATCTGGCTGAATTCCTGCGGCACCTCAAAACGTACCTTCCTCTTTTTCGGGAACTGGCGGCATTCCGTTTCATCTATCTCGCGCGCACGGAAGCGCACTTCGACAAAGCGCGCGAACACTTCGATTCGCTGGTGACGATTGCCCTGGGCGTCAACCCTGCGGGCGATCTCCTCCGGTATTTCGGAGTCCGTAAGGCTTGGGACGATCGCCGGTACAACGCACTCAGCGAAGCCGATCTCATTTTCCGCAACCGGGCACAGCGGCGATTCGGAGCGCCGCGTTTCGAGGGGATGTACGGCGGCTGGAAAACCGGGCGCATCACCGACACACAAGTCCGCGAGGAGCTCGCAGGCAATGGCACTCGTCACGACGTTCAGTTCGAACCGCGCCTCCTCGCGGCTGTCGGCGCGAATCGACCGGAAGCCGAGCGAAATCAGTGAAGAACGTAAAAACATCGTTTCCCGCCTTGCGGCGAGAGCACCTCCAGAGACGACGGGAGACGGGCGGAAGCCCCCGAGGCGGGAGTTCGCGGCTCGCAGTGGATTTTGCAACTACTTCAATCAAGGAGAAGAACATGTCGTTCATCAAGAAGGCACCAGCCATCGTAACGCTCGAAGTGAAAGTCGAAGAACCCGTCAAACAGCTGCTTGAAGACTACGCTCGCTTCATTGAAAGCAGTCCGGATCACGTGGTCAATGCCGTCCTCAAGAACAGTCTTTGGCGGGACCAGGACTTTCGGAAGTGGAGAGACGAACAGCGCGCAAACGCTCTGGCAACGCCAAAGACGGCGACAGGGGAAGGAGGGTAGGGAGATGCTGCGCCGCATCCTCGACTCGCGAAGTTTCGTTGCCGGCCTGCTGGCCATGACCACCGGACTCGTCTTGTTCTATCGGGTTCCGTTCCCCGACGAGCAAGTCTTTTTGCGGGTCATTGCCGTGCGCGCACCGCACGCGCTTTTAAGCTTCAAGTACCTTTACTGGGCGTGTCTTTTTTCAACGCCGTACATGGTGTACGCCGGTGTCTTTTCAGTGGTCTATACCTTCACGCTGAAACTCGGCAGAACCGTGGCTCCGGGACGCTTGCCGGCCTATCCCGACCCGCACAAGCGCGACGAGCTTTTTCTGGTGCTGGGAGAGGTTCATAATCCGCGAAAGCCGGGTCCTTCAGAAACACCGCGCTGGCTCACCATACCGGAACGCGGGCTGTTCACCGGAATCGCGGTATTCGGCGCCGTGGGAAGCGGCAAGACCTCGTCGTGCCTGCATCCCTTCGCCGAACAGATCCTCTCCTACGAGGCTATTAATAAGGATAAGCGAATCGGCGGCCTGATCCTGGAGGTCAAGGGAGATTTCTGCAAACGCGTGAAGGAGATCCTGGAGCGCTCGGGACGCGGCGAAGATTACATCGAAATCTCTCTAGACTCCGACTACCGCTACAACCCTCTGCACAACGATCTCGACGCTTATGCTCTCGCCTTTAGTATCGCTACGCTCCTCAACAATCTGTTTGGGCGCGGCAAAGAACCGTTCTGGCAGCAGGCCTACACCAACCTCGTGAAGTTCATCATCCTTTTATATAAGCTCGCCTACGGATACGTCACGCTGTTCGATGTCTACCACTGCGCGATCTGCCCGCCCCTCCTCGAACAGCGCATTCATGAAGCGGAACAGATCATCCTGGGCCGCCAGCTGATTGCCCTGCCACCGAAGCTGTTCGGCGAACGCATCGAAGACCTGGCCGGCCTCGGCTTCGCACATGATCCGAGTGAAGACCGTTACGTCGCGCCTGCAACCCCCGAACTTCGCCAACTGCTTCGCAAACGCGGAATTCCGCACGAGTCCCGGTCCCTGCTCGACCCACTGCAGGCGGACCCGGAAAAGCTCGAGCAGTTCGCGGCCGTCAAGCGATGGCATGACGAGGACTGGAGAAGGATCGAGCCGAAACTTCGCACTTCGATTGTCGAAGGCATTTCCGTTTTCCTGTCTCTGTTCGATGACAACCCGAAAGTAAAGAAAGTCTTTTGCCCGAAGGCGGAGTGCTACGACCCGCAGAAGAACACAGCGAATCAGTACGGACGACCGTTACCTTCGTTTTCCTGGTTGATTGAGCACGGCAAGGTGTGCGCTCTCAATTTCCCGATCGGCATGAACCCCGGGCTGGCCAAAGCCCTTGGCGTCATGATGAAGCTCGATTTCGAACGTGCCGTGCTCAACCGGGTACCTGAAATCGAAGCCCATCCCGAACGCCATTTCCGCCAGGTGCTGTTTCTCTGCGATGAATACCAGCACTTTGCAACCGTAGGCGAAAGCGATCCTACCGGCGACGAGAAATTCTTCAGCTTGTCCCGCCAGCCGAAATGCATTCCGATCGTCGCCACGCAGAGCATCAGCTCGCTCCGTTCGGCGTTGCCCGGCGACAGCTGGCGCACTCTTCTTCAGACCTTTCGCACCAAGATCTTTCTTTCGCTGTCCGATGACTTCTCCGCCAGAACGGCCAGCGAGCTGTGCGGGCGCGAGGACCGGCTGAAAGTCAGCTACAACTTGTCGGAAAGCGGGCACGACGCGCGCGTCAGTTTGCTGACCGGAAAGGCATTGTCCCACCGCGCCAACATTACCGCGTCCAAAAGCTACAACACCCAGAGCGATTTTCGCTTCGACATGAAGACCTTCACCGAACTGTGTAACGCGCAATCCGTCACGATCGCCTACGACGGCCTCAATCCCATGCCGCCGATGTTTTGCTACCTGAAGCCGTACTACAACGATCCCAACAAGTCGTACTTCGAGCAGCTGGCCGAAGGAGCTCTGTGATGAATGGATTCGAAATCATTCTTCCGTTTCTGAAACCCATCGAACACCTCATCCTCGATGACTCCATCAGTGAAGTCATGGTGAACGGGCCGGGCCACATCTTCATCGAGAAAAGCGGCTACCTCGAGCAGGTGCAGGGTGTCACGCTCGCGGAAAAATCTCTCCTGGTGGCGGTGAAGAATATCGCGCGCCGGCTGGGAGACGATGTCTCGGAATCGAAGCCGATTCTGGATTCCCGTTTGCCGGACGGAAGCCGGGTCGCCGCGGTGATCCCGCCATGCAGTCTGTGCGGCGTCACGCTCACCATTCGCAAGTTCAACTCACGGCATTTTGAATTGGAAGATCTGATCCGGTCGGGCACGCTCGACCGGCCGCTGGCCAATCGTCTGGAAGACTACGTCCTGAAGCGCAAGAACATCCTGATTTCAGGCGGAACGGGCACGGGAAAGACGACTCTCGCCGGTCTGCTTGCGAAGTTCATTCCGAGCGACGAACGCATACTGCTGATTGAGGACACCGCGGAACTGCAATTGTCCCAGTCGAACCTCGTCCGCTTTGAAGCCCGCCGCGAACAAAACGGAGTTCCGGCAGTGGCCATCCGCGATCTTCTCAAGGCCTCCCTCAGACATCGCCCGGACCGGATCATCCTGGGCGAGATTCGGGGAGGCGAAGCCTTCGATCTGCTGCAACTCCTGAACACCGGACACGCAGGCACGCTCTCGACGATTCACGCGAACTCGGCGAAACAGGGACTCGCCCGGTTTACCAGTTGCGTTCTGCAAAGCGGGGTCGAACTGCCCTATCGCGCGATTAAAACCAACATTGGCGACTCGCTTGAAGTCGTTGTGCACATCGAACGGCGGCCGGGCCGTCGGGTCATCGCGGAAGTTCTTGAAATCAATCACTACGACCCCGATGCCGACCTCTTTGACTACTGCGTGATGTACGCGAAGGCCGAACAGACATGAGCGGTGACACCCCTTTAGCCGCAGCGGAGGCAAATGATGCCGGCCGAATGGGTCGACTTTAAAGGCGTCAGAGGACGGGTCTCGATGGAGACCGTTCTCGCGCACTACGACATTCGCCTTCGGCGCGTCGGTGCCGGTGAGTTCCGTGGGAAATGCCCACTTCCCGCACACTCCTCCACCACCAGCAATGACAGCTTCTCTGTCAGTCTCACGCGGAACGTCTGGTCCTGTCAGTCCGCTTCGTGCATCGCGGCTCGCGCGGGCCGCGTCGGAGGAAACGTCTTCGGCTTCGTCGCCGAGATGGAGCGTTGTTCGGTCCGAGAGGCGGCTCTGCGCCTGCAGCATTCGCTAGAAGAAAATCAGACTTCCGGCGCCACTTCCGGCGACGATGAATCGGTCCCGTGCGCGCCAGAAAATCGTCCGCTACCGTTCACTCTGCGCAACATCGACCACCAGCATCCTTATATTGCATCGCGTGGAATCGATGAGTCGACGGCCCAGCACTTCGGCGTTGGATACTACGGCGGGAACGGTTTCCTGCGCGGACGGGTTGTCGTTCCCATCCACAACGAACAGGGTGAACTGGTCGCCTACTCGGGGCGCGCCATCGGCCCGACAAAGCCCAAATATCGCCTCCCTGCCGGCTTCCGCAAATCTCACCTGCTGTTCAATCTTCATCGAGCCATCGAAAAAGGCCGCCGTACCCTCATTCTCGTCGAAGGCTTCTTCGATACGTTCAAAATCCATCAGGCCGGCTACCCGAACGTGGCCGCTCTCATGGGCTCGCAGCTGTCCGGCCGCCAAGCCACATTGCTAGGAACCTACTTCGACCAAGTCGTACTCATGCTGGACGCCGATCTAGCGGGGAAGGCCGCCACGGCTGTGATTGGGAACGCCCTCCGCTCAATCCTTGTGGTGCAGACCGTTGAACTCGCTGCGGGAACCCAGCCCGATGGGCTGACGCCGGAAGAAATCAATCAGCACCTGGGGGGCTTCTGTCATGACGTTCCGGCTCCCGACGGGTAAAAACGCCTTTCCCTTCGGCACAGCGAACCGCCAGAGCCGTCCAGTGCTTGAAATGCGATGCGGCCGATGCCGGAATTAGATCGCAGGCCGGGCCCGCCGGTGCACGGGCGCGCGGCGAAAATGTCCCTTTCGTCTAGAATAAGTAGCAGGAGATATTTTTGATGTTCAAAAGCGTCCTCGTGGACTACGGACTCGTGCTTTGCCGCACCCCGGCAAAAAAGTCGATTGACGAAATATTGCAAATTTTCGGCATTGATGATTCCACATTTTGGACGCTTTACGAACGCAATCGCGGAGTTTACGACCGCGGAGAGCTCGATGGGGAAGAATATTGGCAGAGATTTGCTCGGGACACGGGCAGCACGCTGGACCCCGCACAAATCGACTGGCTGCGCCGGCACGATATTGAAATGTGGAGCCAGCTGGAAGAAGACATGCTGCTCTGGGTGGACAAACTGCGCGCGGCCGGCTACCAGACGTCGATTCTTTCAAATTTGAACAAGGAATTTACCCGGCACATGCGCACGAAATGCGATTGGATTCAGCGCTTCGATTTTCAGGTTTTTTCATCGGAAATCGGGCGAATCAAGCCCGAACCGGAAATTTACCAGCATTGCTTGAAACTTCTGGGCAGCGCTCCGGAAGAGACCTTGTTCATCGACGACCGCGAATCGAATGTGCTTGCGGCTCGCGCGCAAGGGATCGCCTCTGTACAATTCCGCTCGCTGGGGCAGCTCCGGGAGGACCTGGGAGCCATGGGGTTTCCTGTATTGCCGCACTCCACAAAAACAACCTAGCACCCCGCTCGTACCCAGAGTCTTCAGTCCAGATAAAATACTTCTTCCATCATGGCGAATCGCTCACCTGGTTTCAGGCCGGGCACCGGTTCAAATAGCCGGCCCATCTCTTGCTGCCATTGCAGATTGGTCGGATCGCCATCGAGCGCTCGCCACGCCGCGTCGAAATTCTCCACATGCATGAACAGAAACAGATCCTGCTCTCTCCGGAAGATCGAGTACTGCGATATCCCCACCTCCTTCAATTTGTCGAGGAGTGCAGGCCACACACTGCGGTGGGCGAGGTCGTATTCTTTCTCCATGCCGGCTTTAATTCGCAAGCGAAACGCGGCTCGAGCCATCAGAAATCTCCTTCCGTCGTGCCCACAGGCGATATCCTGCACTCCAGCCCGCGCGCCGTCAATACGGGCGGGCAAGGCCGAGCTGTTTCGTTCTTCGCTCAGCGCCCAATATTATTCATTGTAGAATCACACCGGCCTGCGTACGACTCAGGGAAGATCAGGCAATCGCGGGGCAAACCATGAATGACATTCTTCGGACCCACCCTTTCAAGGTGGGGCTTTTCGGAATCGGTCTCGATACCTATTGGCCGCAATTCGCCGGACTGCATAAGCGTTTGACCGGCTATGTGCACGAAGTTTCGCAGCAGCTTGAACAAATGGGCGCGCAGGTCATCAATCTGGGACTGGTCGATTCTCCGGAAAAAGCCCAAGGGGCAGGTCATACCTTCCGTCAACAAGATGTCGATCTCATTTTTCTCTACGTCACAACCTATGCGTTGTCATCGACCGTTCTGCCAGTCGTACGCCGGGCGAAAGTCCCGGTCATCTTGCTAAATCTTTCGCCGTCCGCGGCCATCGATTACGAAGCTTTCAACAAAATGGGCGACCGCACAAAGATGACGGGCGAGTGGCTGGCCTACTGCCAGGCGTGTCCCGTACCTGAAATTGCCAATGTGTTTCGCCGCTGCAACATTCCTTTTTTTCAAATCACCGGAATGCTGACGGGAGATCCGGCCGCGCGGGCTGAAATTGCGGACTGGGTCGAGGCCGGGCGTGTGGCGCATGCCATGGAACACAACCGGCTCGGGGTCATGGGCCACTACTACGGCGGAATGCTCGATATTTATTCTGATCTGACACAGCAGTGCGCCTATTTTGGCGGCCACATCGAGATACTGGAAGTCGATGAACTGGCAAAGCTGAGGCGCGAGGTCCAGCCTGCAGCCATTGCAGAACGGGTCGAGGAGTTCCGAACTTACTTTGACGTGCAATCCGACTGCGAACCCAGAGAACTGGAGCGCGCCGCCAGCACATCACTGGCTCTCGACCGGATGGCTGAGACTCACCAGCTCGGTTCACTGGCCTACTACTACCAGGGTACGGGAAACGCCGACAACGAAGACACGATTCGTTCCATTATTTTGGGAACGAGCCTGCTTACCGCGCGCGGAATCCCGGTTGCCGGCGAACATGAAATCAAGAATGCGCAAGCCATGAAGATCATGGATTTGTTCGGAGTTGGCGGCTCGTTCACCGAATATTACGCCGTGGATTTCAGTGAAGACATCATCCTCATGGGCCATGACGGCCCCGGTCACCTGGCCATTGCCGAAGGAAAAATCAAAGTACGTCCCTTAGAGGTGTTCCACGGCAAGGTGGGGCGCGGCTTGTCGGTAGAGATGTCCGTCAAACACGGTCCGGTCACCTTACTGTCGGTCGTGCAACGCGCTGACAAACTGCTGCTGCTGGCTGCCGAAGCCGAATCCGTGCCCGGACCGATTCTCGAGATCGGCAATACCAACAGCCGGTACCGTTTCCCGATCGGTGCGCGGCGTTTTATGGAAGCGTGGAATGCCGAAGGACCTGCCCACCATTGTGCGGTCGGCGTTGGCCACATTTCGGGAAAATTGAAAAAACTGGCGGCCCTCCTGGGCATGGATTGCGTGCAGGTCTGCTAGCGGCGAAATTCAATAGGGAAATATTTTCCACATAATTGACAGGCGGCACGGGTTGCCGCTACATTGCGCCACGTGCCCGGCCGCGCTGCGGATGAATCAATGGTCAGACATTTCGCCCTCAAGCCACAGCAAGTGCTTCAAGGAGAACTGCAAATGCCGAATCCCCGCCACCACTCGAAGAGCGCGCCACTCCGCATGGCCCTGGTCTTCGCGACAATGTTCCTGCTCGTCTCGGGCGCATCGGGCCAGACCATGAGGCCCGTCATGCTCGAGTGCGAATCGCTTACAACTCCTCTTGGCGTGGATACCAAAAACCCGGTCCTGTCCTGGAAAATTCAGGATTCGCGCATGGGCGCGCGGCAAACGGCCTATCAAATCGAGGTGGCCTCAACAGCGGCGCAACTCGCGCAGGGAACGGCCGATGTGTGGAACAGTGGGCGTGTCGATTCAGGCGACTCGCGCTCTGTCGTTTATGCGGGTCCTGCCCTGCAGCCAGTCAAACGTTACTACTGGCGGGTTCTCGTGTGGGATCAAAACGCGAAGGCAGGGTCGCCCGGCGATCCCAGCTGGTGGGAGACCGGGCTTCGCGACCAGAAAAACTGGAGTGCCAAATGGATTGGCTATGAAGAACCCGAGTTGCGTCAAGTACGAGCGTCAGGCGCAGTGTGGATCACCAACTCCGACCATCTGACCCCGACCAAAGATGACAAATCCCGACACGACTTTCGCTTGCCATTTGAACTCGCAAAACCGCCCAAGCGCGCACTCCTGTACGTCACGGGACAGGATTCGCCGGGCGCCTGGATCAACGGCCAGCCGGTGCTTGAATCACAGCCGCTTCCGCCTTGGCGTCAAATGCCGTGGAAGACGTACATGGTGCGCGACGCAACGAAAATGCTTCGAGCAGGCAAAAACCTGCTGGCGATTGAAATCGTAAGATACGACGCCAACATCAGCCAAATTCCCATGAGCGCCGTGCTTTACGTGGAGACCGCCGACGGCAGAACGGAACTATTCAAGACTGGTTCAGAGGGTTGGCGCGCTGCATTGAATGCCAATGCCCATTGGCAATCTCCGGAGTTCAACGACGCGTCCTGGAACCCGGCCGTACTCTATGTTTTGCCGCCGTCTGACATGGAAGCGAACGACCTGGGCTTTCCATGGCGTACGGGCGCCGTAAAATCGCTCCGCCGCGGATTTCAGCTGAGCAAGCCGGTGACCTCGGCACGCATCTACGCAACGGCTTTAGGCGCGTACGAGTTATCCATCAATGGAAAAAACATTGGCGATGAAATCCTGGCTCCCGGCTGGATGGATTTCAGGCAGCAGGTCGCCTATCAAACGTACGACGTCACAGCAGAACTGAAGACGGGACAAAATGCGCTTGCGGCTTTACTTGCGCCGGGCTGGTATGCAACGCCATTGATGTGGTTTCAACAAGGAAATAACTACGGGCGAACGCCTCCGGCGCTGCGCGCCCAGCTCCGCATTGAGTTTGAGGACGGGACCGTGGAAGTCATTCCGACGGATGAAAAATGGAAAGCGGATACGTCGCCGATTCTGAGCGCGGAAATCTATGACGGTGAAACCTACGACGCGCGGCGATTGCAGCCGGGATGGAACACCGGGTCATTTAACGACACCCACTGGAAGCCCGCCGAAATAGTGCAGCCCGCGGAGCCGGAGATTCTTTGGCAGTATTTCCCGCCGATCCGGCGCCACGAGGTTTTACGGGCCAAGTCCGTCAAAATTCCCCGTCCCGGCGTCTATGTCTTTGATTTCGGGCAGAACCTGTCCGGCGTGGCTAGAATTCGCGCGAAAGGTCCGGCGGGAACGGATGTGCGCCTGCGTTTTGCCGAGATCCTCAATGCCGACGGAACCCCGTACGTCGACAACCTGCGAACGGCGAAAGCCACAGACCATTTCATTTTGTCCGGCAAGGGCCGCGAGGAATTTGAGCCATCGTTTACATTTCATGGCTTCCGCTATGTGGAAGTCACCGGCCTGAAAGTGAAGCCGAATCGAGAGGATGTGCAGGCGGTCGTTTTCCACACCGATGCGCCGTTCACCGCGAAGCTGAAAACCGGCAATGCCATGGTGAATCAACTGTGGAGCAACATCCAGTGGGGTCAGCGTTCGAACTTCGTGGGAGTTCCGACCGACTGCCCGCAACGTGACGAACGCCTCGGATGGACCGCCGATGCCCAGGTATTCTGGCGCGCCGCTGCCTACAATATGGACCTGACCACATTCTCCCGGAAATTCGGAGCCGACTTGCGGGGAACCCAGGTGGGCACGGACATGTATGGAATTTTTGCGCCTGGAACCGTCGCGCGAAACCCCGGCTACGGAACGGGCTGGAGCGACGCCGGCGTAATCATTCCCTGGACCTCGTGGATCCAGACCGGCGATAAAAAGGTAGTAACGGAAAATTGGGACGGAATGGAAAAATACCTCGCTGCCATCGAGTCGCAGAACCCCAATTATCTTTGGAGAAAAGGCTACGGCATCCCGTTTGCCGATTGGCTGGCCCCTGAAGGCGTTACCCCTGTGGACTTGATCGCCACGGCCTACTGGGCGTATGACGCGACGCTGATGAGCGAGATGGCCCACGCGGTCGGAAACACCGCGGACGAACAGAAGTACACCGCCTTGTTCCAGAAGATCAAAGACGCTTTCAATGAGGCTTTTGTGCATGCCGATGGCTTTGTCGGTGGTGTGCCACCGCCTGTCGTATTCGCCTCCAGCACGGGCAACAATACCCTCGGCGATAAGCCGGTCGAAACGCAGACCGGCTACATTCTCGCGTTGCACATGAATTTATTGCCGGACGCGCTGCGCAAGGTGGCCGCGGATCGTTTGGTCGATCGCCTGGAAAAAAATCAGTGGCGGCTTGCCACTGGATTTTTGGGAACTCCGTATCTACTGGGCGTGCTAGCGGACACCGGCCACGCGGACATCGCCTATCGTCTTCTGCTCAATACCGATTATCCATCGTGGGGCTACTTGATCGAACATGGCGCAACTACCATGTGGGAACGCTGGGATGGCGACAAAAAGCTCAACGAGCCCGGCATGAATTCCTTCAATCACTACGCGTACGGCGCTGTCGCTGACTGGATTTATCGCTACGCGGCAGGGATTGATTCCACCCCTCGGGACCCCGGATTCCATACGATTCTGCTTCATCCGAATTTTGACAAACGATTGGGGAGCCTCGATTTTTCCTATGAGTCGTCCTACGGAACGATTCATTCGGCGTGGTCGATCACCGGAGACACCGCTACCTGGAATCTTACCGTTCCTCCGAATTCGACCGGACTCTTGCCGCTGACCGCAGAACAAGAGGAATCCTACAAACTGGACGGTCAGCGCTTGTCGACGAGCAAAACGATTCGGACCTTGCCAAAGCACGGCGACGGTTTCACGTACGAACTTCCCGCGGGCAGCTACCGGTTTGAAGTTTCGCTGCCGCAGCCCGAGGTTCGCCGTTAAAGTGCGTCGACTCACACGCGCACGAGCCACGAGTTCTTCGGCGGCTCGTTTATCTAGGAAGCGTTCCAGTTGCGGGGAACTTCGACGTAAGAGGAGTTGAGCGCTGAGACCGCCGGACAGCCCAGCAACCGCAAGGTTCGCTCGACGTCGTCGCGCAGTATTTCGAGCGCGCGAGTAACACCGGGCTGGCCCGCCGCAGCCAAACCATAAGCGTACGCGCGGCCAACGAGCACCGCGCGGGCGCCCAGACAAATCGCTTTCACAATATCTCCGCCACGCCGTACACCGCCGTCCATAAGCACTTCCGCCTGACTGCCAACAGCGGCGACAATCTCCGGCAGGGCCCGCAGCGTAGCTGAAACGCCGTCAAGCTGGCGTCCTCCATGGTTGGAAACCACGACCGCAACCGCTCCTTCGTCTACCGCGCGTCTCGCGTCGTCGCCAATCATCACGCCTTTCACAACGATGGGGCCCTTCCACGATTCGCGCAGCCAACGCAAATCTTCCCAAGTGACAACGGCCTTGGCCAGCGCGGAGCCGACATCCATCAGGGGCATGGGCCCTTGGTTCGGCAGCACAATATTTGCCAGCGGCGGCACGCCCCCATCCACGAGAAACGCTGCGAGCCAGCTCGGATGCGCCAGGAAATGATGCAAGTACGGAATTTTTGCAATGGCCGATCTGCCGAGAAGCTGCTTCATACCGTTGCGCGCATCGCGCTCTCGCATGCCCGCCACAGGAGTATCGATCGTGACAACGAGTGCGGAAAATCCCGCCGTTTTTGCGCGATCGAGAGCCGCTTCGGCTACTTCGCGGCCGCCCACCAGATAAAGCTGGTACCACACGGGTCCGGCTGAAGCCGCGCGCACATCTTCCAGCCGGTGTCCGGAAATTGTGGAGAGTATGTAGCCTGTGCCCGCAGCGCCAGCCGCCCCGGCGGCGGCAACTTCGCCTTTCGGATGCATCATGCGGCTGTAACCGACCGGCGCCAGCATGGCGGGAAAAGACAGATTGCAGCTCAGAACACTGGTTTTCAGATTGCATTCACCGATGGCAATCGCTTGCCGCGGCCGGAAGGTAACATCCTCAAACGCACGGCAATTCCCGCGGAGCGTCAGTTCTCCGTCGGCGCCACCATCGAGATAGTCAAAAACGACCGGCGGGAGACGGCGGCGCGCCATCTCCCGCAAGTCCGCGATATTGATCGCCCGCGATGAAAGATTCCCGCTCACTGTTGGCCTGGTCCATTCACTGTTTTATATTGTGACAAAGGAGAATTTGTTTGATCCACTCGACGATCACTTGGCCGCGACAGTTGCGGCGCCCAAATAGTTTCCATAACCGACGACGATCGTCGATGCCACCAGCACGAACAAGCTGAGCCCCACCAAACATTTCGTGCGAACACCAGTGCCTTTCCATTCCTTTAAGGCGATACCCCAGAGCGTGCTGAAGATAATGATGCTGGCCATGTGCAAAGTCCAACTGGAGAATTTGTACCGGCCCATCTGCGTTTCGCCCATGGTGTAGAAGAAAAACTGAAAATACCACGTAGTTCCGGCCAGCGCTGAGAAAAAATAATTTGCAAGCATTGGCGCCTTCACGGGGCTCGTCAATGCCTGCGGCGCCGCCTCGGCCATTCGCTCGGCGGGAGCGTCCGTCACGTTTTCCAGGATCGGCTCATTCTCTTTCGCCAACCCTGGCCGGCGCACGCTGGACTCGAAATATTCGTGACCTGTCCGGTTTCGCACATTCAGCATGACGCACCAGATAAAATTGGTGGTAAAGCCGCCGAGCAAGACCACAACCAGCACGGGCAGTCCCTGCCACAGCACCGGTGTGCCATGACGAAGGGTAATTTCCTTGATCGGATCACCGGCGGCCAATCCGTAGGCAAAACACGCACTCATGACCCCGGAAAATGTAGCGACGAGTAGTCCTTTTTTCAAACTGAATTCCTTGATCGACGCGCGCTTCTGCTCGTCTGACATTTCCTTCTCTTTGGAGATTCCCGCTCCGCCGGCAAATACAATTCCCAGCATGCAGATTCCCACTCCGGCCAGAATCACCAAACCGGACCGCGTTCCCAGAACTTCGCTCACAAACTGCCCGCGAAAAATAGGCGGCATGAGCGTGCCAAACGCGGCTGTATATCCGAGCGCCACCGCCATTCCGAGCGACATCCCCAGGTAGCGCATGGTCAATCCAAATGTCAGCCCGCCAAGTCCCCACAAAACGCCAAACGTGTACGACCACAACAGCGCTCCGCCAGGCGTCTCCCGCAGCACACGGACCAGATCGCTGGTCATGAACAAGGCCAGGATCCACGGCACGATAATCCAACTGAAGAATCCGCCAACGAGCCAGTAGGTTTCCCAGGACCAGGCCTTCACGTGGCGATAGGGAACGTAGAAGCTGCCGGATGCCAGCCCGCCCAACCAGTGGAAGAACACGCCGAGCAAAGGATTTGGAACCAAGGAAGATCCTCCCAAAAAAACGCCAGCGCGTTGAACGCAGTAGACGACCGGGTTGCAATCGAGTCGCAGACTTGTCGTGCGTGACTTTAGTGCGCCGCGCTCGCCACAGTCAATACAAAAGCAATGTATCTATTGAAACCAGGGTTCCGGTTCCCCGCCTGGGATATACTCCAGTTCTCATGAGCAACAGGCAGCCACGCACCGGGCCACCTCGCCTCTATCTCATTCCGGTGTTATCCAAAGCGCTGGACATTCTTGAATTGCTGCAAAAGGAAGGCCAGCCAAAGTCTCTCGAGGATATTTTCCAGCAAACCAATTTCTCCAAGACGACTGTTTATCGAATACTCAAGACCCTTACGCATCGCGGCTATATCGCACAATCGGAAAACGGTCTCTACCGCCTCGTGGGGCGGCCCCGCAAGGTACGATTTGGATTCGGGGCCGAATCTTCTGAGATGCCCTTCTCGGAAGCGGTTCGCGAGAGCCTGGTCGCCGCTGCGGCTTCGGCCGGAGTCGATCTGCTGGTCCTGGACAATAAATACGACGCCAATACAGCCATGCGGAATGCCGAAGAGTTTGTTCGCCAGCGTGTCGATCTGGTCATAGAGTTTCAGATTGATCAGCGGATTGCGCCGGCGATCGCCGATAAAATACATGGCTCCAAGATTCCGCTGATTGCTGTCGACATTCCTCATCCGCACGCGACGTTTCTAGGCGTGGATAATTATCGCGTGGGCTATGAAGCCGGGCTATTTCTTGCTCAACACGCCCGGAACAATTGGCACGGCGTGGCGAGCTGGATCGTGGGCTTGGACATCAAGGAAGCCGGCCCGCTCGTTCACAGCCGCATCGGCGGGGCCTTTGCTGGCATTCGCTCGAAGTTTCCCTTGTTGCGCGATGAGAGGTACGTTTCGCTCGACGGCGGGGGGTTGCGCGGAAGAAGCCACCGCATGATGCTCGATTTTCTGCGCAAGCATCCCAAAGACCGTGGAATCCTGGTCTCCGCAGCCACCGACACAAGCGCCCTTGGCGCGCTGCAAGCCGTCCGCGAAGCCAAGCGCGAACGCCACGTCGCTATCGTCGGCCAGGATTGCATTCCCGAAGCGCTCGACGAGTTGAAAATTCCGGGAAGTTGCTTCATCGCCTCCGTATCCCATGAAGCGGCGAGTTACGGACCGCAACTGATCCAGCTGGGACTTGCCATCCTAAACGGGCAGATGGTTCCGCCGTACAATTACGTCAAACATAAGTTGATGATGGGCGCTTTGCCTCCCGGGCGCAGGCGCAAAACTGCCAGGTAATCCTGGCGCGTTCCTCTATTGAAACAATTAATCTATTGCACTGGCGGACCCCGCTAACGTATCGTCTCGAAGTTGTACGTCCAGTGCAGGTGCACCCCGGTCGCAACGGCTGGTGGTCGCTTACTTTGCCAAAGGCCTTTTATGAGCACCAGAGCAAACCTTCGCTACCTCGAAGATCGCTGGGATGAACGCATTGCCGCTACTTTGGACGAAGCCGAGCTCCTGCGTTACCGCTCCAACGTCCTGGGCTCCGATCTGCGCATCACGAACTTTGGCGGCGGCAATACCAGTTCGAAATTCACGGACGCCGATCCTCTCGATAATTCGCAAAAAAACGTCATGTGGATCAAAGGCAGCGGCGGAGACATTGGCAGCATAGAGCGAAAGGGTTTTGCCGCACTTTACTTGGACAAGCTGCAGGCCCTGGCTGGACGTTATCAGGGGGTTGCGACCGAAGATGCGATGGTCGATCTCTACCCGCTCTGCGCTTTCGGCAATAACCCGGTGGCCGCTTCCATCGACACCCCGCTGCATGCCTTTCTGCCCTTCAAGCACATCGACCACCTTCACCCGGACTGGGGCATTGCCCTGGCTGCCGCGGCAAACGGTCTTGCGAAGATGAAGGAGTTCAACCAGGTGTATTCCCACAAGTTAATTTGGCTGCCGTGGCAGAGGCCGGGGTTCGAACTCGCCATGATGCTGCGTGATGCCGTAACGCGAACGCCGGACTGTGACGGCATTGTTCTCGGCGGACATGGGCTCTTCACATGGGGAGACACGCAGCGTGAGTGCTACCGCAACACCATTACCATCATCGACCAGCTCGGGCAGTTTGTTTCCGAGCACGTACAGCGCAGCGGGGAAAAACTATTTGGAGGCCGCAGCGCCGCGACTCTGGAACGCAGCATCTCCCACGCACGGGAGATTTTTCCGTTCATCCGTGGCCGTGTTTCCGCTGGGCAGCGCTTGATTGGAAATTTCAGCGGCCTTCCTGAAGTTCTGCGTTTCGTAAATTCGTCAGACGCCGCCAACCTGGCGCACCTCGGAACGAGTTGCCCGGACCACTTCATTCGCACAAAAATCCGCCCGCTGTTCGTTCCCTGGACTCCCGAGAATCGTCTTACCGGTTTGCAGGAGGCCATCGACGCCGCCCTTGAGAACTACCGCAAAGAATATTCCGCTTACTACAAATCTTTTGCGCAGCCAGACTCTCCCAAAATACGCGACGCCAACCCGACTGTCGTGTTAGTTCCCGGGATCGGCATGTTCAGTTTCGGCAAAAACAAAACCGAAGCCCGCATCACCGGCGAGTTCTATACCAACGCCATCCATGTGATGGAAGGCGCGACCGCACTGAGTTCGGGCGAACCGCCAGCAGTTCTGCCGCAAGCGGGACCAGCCGCCAGGACCGAAGCTTTTACCGTCTGTTCAAACTATGTAGCCCTGCCGCCATCGGAGGCTTTTCGAATTGAATATTGGCAGCTCGAAGAAGCCAAGATTCGTCGCCAGCCTCCAGAAAAAGAACTCAGCCGGCTGATTTGTGTGGTGGTTGGCGGTGGAAACGGTGTGGGCCGGGAAACCGCGCTGCTTGCCGCACAACGAGGTGCGCACGTGGTTGTCGCCGATAAAGACCTGGAATCGGCCCGGGCCGTCGCCAGTGAAGCGCAAAAAATAATCGGCAAAGAAGCGGCCGCTGGCGTCCCGATTGATATTCGCGATCGCGAGTCCATCCGGCAGGCACTTGGCGAAGTCGTTGCGCAATTCGGCGGTCTCGACATGGTTGTCAACACCGCGGCAATCTTCCCTTCTTCACCCGACGGAAAAATCAACGATACGCAGTGGGGGTTGACTCTCGACATCAACGTGACGGCCAACCATCGGCTTATCGAGGAAGCTGCAGGAATACTCCGCGAGCAAGATCTGGCCGCAACGGTTGTCCTCGTCAGCTCTGCGAACGCCGTCGTTCCCAAACGCGGCAGCGAAGCCTACGACGCGAGCAAGGCGGCCGTAAATCACCTTGTCCGCGAGTTTGCAATTTCTCTGGCGCCGAAAGTCCGTGTGAACGGCATCAGCCCGGCGACGGTCGTCAAAGGTTCGACAATGTTCCCTCGCGACCGGGTCCTCGCTTCTCTCGCCAAGTATGCGATCCCCTTTGAACAATCGGCTTCTGACGAGCAGCTCCGCACCATACTCGCCGAATTCTACGCGAAGCGCACTCTGACTCATCAGCCGATCGATCCGCAGGACTGCGCTGCAGCCATCTTGTTCCTTGCCGGGCCACAATCGCGCTGCACGACCGGCCATTTGATTCCCGTCGACGGCGGTTTGCCGGAAGCGTTTCTTCGTTGACGCTCATTTTTGGCCAAAGTTCGGAATTGCTCGGAGCCCGAAAGTCGATATGGAGTTTGCGCCCAACCGGAAAGCTCTCGTCGCCATCGATTTAGGCGCGCAGAGTTGCCGTGTCTCCCTGCTCCGCTGGAACCAGGGTCATCCCGCAATCGAAGTGGTCCACCGCTACCGAAACGCCCCGCTTTCCGTGGACGGCGATCTGCGCTGGAGCCTCGATGCCATTTTTGCAGGGATCATGACTGGTCTGAACTCTTGTGCCGTTCGCGCCCCGGAGGGAATCGCCTCGGTGGCTATCGACGGGTGGGCCGTCGACTACGTCCGGCTGGATAGCAAAGGAGATCCTCTCGCGCTGCCCTTTTGCTATCGCGATGAACGAACGGAAAAATCAGAAGTGGCAGTCCATGCCATCATGCCGGCCGCTGGTCTCTACGCGTTGACCGGAATTCAGATCATGAGACTGAACACTCTATACCAGCTCTACGCCGACAAACTCGCCGGTCGGGATGTGCACACTCCCTGGATCAATCTTCCTGAATTCATGGCCTATCGCCTCTGCGGCAAGCGGGCGAGCGAGTACACGAACGCGACCCACACCGGCCTCGTGCAGCTGGGTACTCATTCCTGGTGTCCGGAGATTTTCACTACACTCGGGCTGGATGTCGAATCTGCTCCGCAAATCGTAGCCGCCGGGACCATCCTCGGTCCGCTAACCGGAGATCTCGCCAGTCTGCCGGCATTTCACGACACTCGGGTCATTCTCCCGGCCTGCCACGATACCGCTTCCGCTGTCGCTGCTATTCCGGCAGTCGGTGATGATTGGGCTTTCATCAGCTCCGGAACATGGTCGCTCGTCGGAACGGTTCTGAGCGCTCCCTGCGTTACGGCCGACGCGTGCGCACAAAATTTCACAAATCTCGGAGGCGTGTCTGGACGGATCTGTTTCCTGAAAAATGTGAACGGCTTGTGGCTGCTCCGTCAATGTATGGACGAATGGGAGCAACAAGGCTTTAACGTGTCGTTTGAAGATATTGTTTCACGCTGCGCTTCTTTGCCTGCGCCTCCGGCGCTTATCAACGTAGATGAGCCTGAACTCATGCTTCCCGGTGACATGCTCGGTAAGATTGGCTCGCAACTGGCGCGGCTCGGTCAACCGCAGTTCACCTTGAACCATTCCAACATTCCGCTTATCGCCAACACGATCTTTCACAGTATGGCCCGGCGCTACTCGGAAGTGCTCTCGGCGATCGGCAGGATCACGGGGCGAAAGCTCAGGCGGCTTTTCATGGTGGGCGGTGGCAGCAAGAACAGTCTGCTCAATCGACTCACGGCCGAGCGTAGCGGTCTTGAAATCGTCCTTGGTTCGGTGGAGAGTACGACGATCGGAAATTTTGCCGTCCAGATGGCGGCCCTCGAGAACCCGCAAGCTTCTTCTGGGGGCGTGACTGCGGGTTCGGTCGCAAAGTGGGCCGAATGGTTGTCGGCAATTCCTTTGGTGATTGCAAATGACCGCCAAACAAACTAACGCCGGCTGCGGGCATGAAGATGCAGGTAAGCGAGGGAGATGCCGCCATGAACGATAGATCAGTTGAAATGATTGGGAAGGCTCTCGACAACTTTCGTATTGAGCTCCCTTCCTGGGGATTCGCCAATACGGGCACGCGCTTCGGCAAATTTATCCAGGCCGCCGCTGCGACAACGATCGAAGAAAAATTCAGTGACGCCTCTCAGGTCCACGCATTCACCGGCGCCTGCCCGACGCTGGCTCTCCATGTACAGTGGGATCTGCCCCGAGGATTGCAGGATGTGCCCGAGGTTGAAAATCTGGCCGCGCGTTTTGCCATTCGATCCGGATCAATCAATCCCAATATTTTTCAGGATCAGCAATACAAATACGGCTCAGTCGGCAATCCAGACGCGGCCATCCGCCGGATGGCCATTGCGCATATTCTCGATTGCGTTCGAATTTCGCAGGCCCTCAAATCGCGCGACGTCTCACCCTGGTTCGCGGACGGTTCCAACTATCCGGGCACCCAGAATATCCGGCAGCGCATCGGCTATTTCGAGGAAAGTCTCAGAGAAATCCACACCAGCCTGAAACCCGGCCAACGTCTGCTGATCGAATACAAACCCTTTGAACCCGCCTTCTACCACACCGACATCGCGGACTGGGGAATGGCTTTGCTGCTCGCGCAGCATGCCGGCCCGCAAGCCGCGGTCCTTGTCGATACCGGACATCACTATCAAGCGCAAAACATCGAACAAATCGTCGCTTGGCTTCTACACCGGAAAATGCTCGGCGGGTTCCATTTCAATGACCGGCGATACGCGGACGACGATCTTACTCTCGGCTCCATCGACCCCTATCAAATCTTCCGGATATTCCATGAGATCAGAATGTACGAATGGGAGACGCAAAGCACTGCGGACATCGCCTACATGGTTGATCAAAGCCATAACCTTAAAGGAAAAATCGAGGCGATGATTCAGACCGTCTGCACCGCGCAGGAACTCCTCGCGCGCGCAGCTCTCGTCGATCACGATCGCCTGGCAAAGCTTCAGCAGAAGTGTTCACTTGTCGACGCAGAAGAAACTTTGCGCGGGGCATTTTGGCAAGATGTCCGGCCCGCGGTCCAGCAATGGAGACGGGCGCGCGGTTTGCCGGAAGATCCCCTGGACGCGTTTCGCTCGAGCGGATATCTGGAGCGAATCACCGCCGAACGACGGGAAAAAAATAGATCAACGGCCACTAGCTACGCTTAGACGTGCGCACGTTGTTCTCGCCGAAACTAGTCGTGTCGCTGGAGAATTGCCTTCCCCATGGAAGGAATTCCTCACGGAATTGGACGATATTCTTACCGAGTGGCGCTGCTGCAAATCTCATCAATTCCTGGCGTCGGCTTTAATCTGTCGCCTTTACATAGAACATCGAGTGGGGTAGCCTTTCTTCCCATAGAACTTCTAGTGGAGACCTAACTTGCCCCGAAAAACTCCGTCTAACGCTGAGATGCTGAAAGGCACTCTCGACATGATGATTCTCCGCACACTGCAATCCGGCGACGCCCACGGCCACACCATCGCCAAAGTTATCGAGCGCACCTCGGAAGACGTTCTCGAAGTCGAACAAGGTTCTCTCTATCCCGCTCTGCACCGGCTCGAAGACCGCGGCTGGCTTTCCGCCTACTGGGGCGCCAGCGAAAATAATCGCAAAGCCAAGTTCTATCGCCTGACAGCCACGGGCAAAAAGCAGCTTACGCGTGAATCCAATCGCTGGCGACAGATGGCCCGCGCCATCGCCCTCGTCATGGGAGAAAAAACTCCGTCCCGACGAGGTGACTTGTGAGTTGGCTCAGATTTTTTCGCCGCAGGAAACAAGACGCCGACCTTCAGCAGGAAATGGATTCCTACCTTAGGGAAGAAATCTCAGAAAACATCTCGCGCGGCCTTTCTCCAGGAGAAGCTCGCCGCCAGGCTCAGCTAAAATTCGGCAGCAGCATAAAAGTTCGCGAAGGCCTTTGGCAGCAAAATTCGTTTCAGCTGCTCGACACCACAATCCGCAATCTGAAATTCGCAATACGCACTCTTCGCCGCTCTCCTGGGTTCGCCACGGTTGCTATTCTCATCATGGCCCTGGCCATTGGTTCTAACACCGCCATGTTTACCGTCGTGCGCGGTGTCCTGCTCAACCCTCTGCCGTATCACGCCCCGGAACAACTCTTCGCCCTTTATGAACACCAAGCCACGCACCCCGATTCCAACCCCTATAATGTCGTGGACGCCGGCAGTATCCCTCTCTGGCAATCCGCAGCTCAGGACTTGGCGGAACTTTCAACCGCTTCTCCCTTTCAGGGTTACAGCGTCTCCGCCGAGAGCGGCAAACTCCCAGAGCGCATCGAAGCCGGCTGGTGTTCTTATAACTTCTTTTCGACTCTCGGTGTCGTTCCCGTCGTCGGCCGCTTTTTCGCCGAATCCGATGACCGTCCGGACGCTCAGGCCACCGTTATACTGGCAAACGCCTTTTGGAAACGTCGTTACGCTTCCGATCCCTCTATCGTCGGCAAAGAAATCTGGCTCAACTCCAAACCCTACACAGTCATTGGAATTTTACCGTCCGATTTTTTCTATTCCGGAGGATATGGTGGCAGCACAATCCAGGTTTGGACGCCCCTAACCCATGAAGCTCCTCCACAACTTCTCACCGCGTTCGACGACCATGAATTTACGGTGGTCGCACGCTTGCGCCCCGGCGCAACCTTTGCCAGTCTCGTCACCCGCCTCACCACCGTTCAAGAGCACATCAAAGCCGATCATCCTGGACCTGCCGTTCACGACGCTGTTGGCGGACGTACTCTTTTGGATGATATCGTCGACGATTACAAAACTTCGCTTTATACGATTTTTGCTGCCACGGGTTGCGTCCTGCTCATCGCCTGTCTCAACGTGGCCAGTTTGCTCGTAGCCCGCACCGCTGCGCGCGCCAAAGAACTCGCCATTCGCGCGGCCCTCGGCGGCGACCGCTTGCAGCTTTTACTGGAGCGCGTCACTGAAAGTTTTCTGCTGTCACTGACCGGTGGTGCCATTGGTTTATTTCTAGCCTGGGCCGCTCTTCGCTGGCTGATCCACGCTCGTCACGACATCACTCGGGTCGAAACGCTGCACTTCGATTCCACGGTCGCTTTGTTCGCCATCTCGGCCATCTTTCTCTGCACGATTTTCTCCGGTCTCATCTCAGCGCTCGGTGCCAATAGTCGCCGGATTACTGAGTCTCTGCAGGACTCTTCACGCTCCAATACAGCAGGTCAATCCCGCGCCGGGCTTCGCAAGCTACTGCTGGTTCTTGAAGTCAGTCTTACGGTAGTGCTACTCGTTGGTGCCGGACTGCTCCTTAAGAGCTTCCAACGCCTTCGCAACACCAGCCTTGGCATCCCAGCAGCAGAAAATGTCTTGGCCATGTATATCAGCATCCCGGAAGCTCGTTACCAGACTCCTGTGCAACAAACCGCTTTTTTCGAACAACTCATTAACGGTGTTCGCACCATTCCCGGAGTAGATTCCGCAGGATTGGTCAGTTCCGCCCCTGGCCGCGGCTGGGGAGGGGATCGCCTGCTTTCTGTGGTCGAGCATCCACCATTGCCGAAGGGGCTCGACCTGCAGGTCCGCGGAGCCGATCCCGGCTATTTTTCCGCTATTCAGATTCCGTTCACGAGTGGACGTACTTTTCGTCAAGACGAACGGCTTGATCGTGCCAATGTAGTTGTGATCAACAACGCTGCCGCAAAGCTATGCTTTCCCGATGAAGATCCGATTGGCCGCCATCTCAAAATCGGCATGACGAGCACGACTTTCGAAATTATTGGGGTGGTGGGTGATACTCGGTGGTCGATTTCGCAGCTCCCTGAACCCACTCTTTATTGGCCCATCTACGGCAATGGTTACACCGGCGCTACACTTGTGCTGCGCTCCTCACACAACGTCTCAGCACTAGCAATCCCCGTACAAAAACTTGTCGGCCAGATGGACCCTGATCTTCCTGTTTCCAATATCGCCACCCTCCAGGAAACGATTGTCAAATCCACCCTCGGCTCCCAATTCGACTCCATCCTGATCCTAACCTTCGCCATCATCGCGCTCATCCTCGCGGCCGCCGGTCTCTACGGTGTCCTCGCCTACCTGGTCACTCAACGCACCCCCGAACTTGGCATCCGCATGACTCTTGGCGCCCAGCAAACGCAAGTTCTCCGTCTCGTACTGCTCGACGGCCTGCGCCCCGCCATCGTGGGTCTTTTCCTCGGACTTGTTGCCAGCGCGGCAGTCGTCCGCCTCGTCAAATCCATGCTCTATCAAACCGAGCCTCTGGATCCCGTTGTTTTCTTCGCGGTCAGCCTGATTCTCATCCTGGTCGCAGCCGCTGCATGCGTCATCCCCGCGTGGCGTGCCTCGCGCCTCGACCCCGTTAGCTCTCTCCGCGCCGATTAATCATTTCATCCGACCGTCACCGTAACAATGCGCTACACCCCTACGAACTTCGCATCCAAGCAGGCGGCGGTCCCTGTTATTCGCACACGCGTGCGAAACCACCCACACGCAGTTCGCCAACCACGACGGCAAAGTGGTCTTGGAAAAGGACATCGCAGGCCGAGTTCACTTCCTGGGCCAGCATCAGCCGCTAAACCTTACTAGGTGTTGAGTTTCACTGCCGTACTGTATTACAACTCTACCCACGCAATTAAAGTCTATCCTTGGATCAGGGTCACCTAGCACGGAGCGAATTCGTGAAGAAAGTCTTACCCGTATCGCGCGCTGCCGCAAATGCGCCCAGCCCAAGAACTTCTTCCGGCACAACGGATCTGTCCTTGAAGAGTGCAAAACCTGGCGAACGCGTAGCGCTCTTGCGGCTCAAGTTTTCCAGCACGCCGCAACTCCTTGGCGTTGTGCGCAGTGCCGTGAGCGCACTTTGTGAATCGATCGGTTTTTCTCCGGAAGATTCGCGTGCTGTGATTCGTTCTGTGGACGAAGCCCTGGCCAATGTCATGCGCCATGCCTATGAAAACAAGCGAGATCTTCCTATCCATTTGACTTGCTGGTCGGTTGCCTCCAAGCTCCCGCAAGGCGCCAAGGCAGCGCTCGAGATCGTTATCACCGACCGGGGCATTCCGATGCCTCCCCGCAAGCTGCAGGCGCCGCCAAGTTCTGAGCTGGACCCGGGCGGCCTGGGACTTGAATGGATGCGCAAAAGTATGGACGTGGTCGAACACAGTAGAAGAGGCAAAACCAACACGCTGCGCATGTTGAAATACGCGATGTAGGAAAGAACCAGAACCCGGCTACAAAGGAGTTGTACTCGTGCAAATCAATCCCAGGCGTATGGATCAGGTGACCATCTTCGATGTTTCCGGTGATATCGACCTCGCCAACTCACCGGAAATGCGCAAGACTCTGCTCCAGGAAATGCGCGATCGCAAGACTCCTCGCGTGATCGTCAACCTTACCAAGGTCCGTTATATCGATAGCTCGGGTGTTGCTTCGCTGGTCGAAGGCCTCAAGGCATCGCGCGATCTTGGGTTGCGCTTCATTCTGTTTGGACTGAGTCCGGCGGCGCGCGAAGTCTTGCAACTCTCCCGCTTGCTCAAGATTTTTGAAGTGCATGAAGACGAGGAGCACGCGCTGGCGTAGTCCGGCACTGTTTCCATCCAGCGGTTCGCAGCGTATGTATTCTTGTTTCAGGCGGAGAAAGCGGCTGTAATGACCGGTGCTCTCACACAAATTGGCAAGGCGGTCGTCGATACACTTGCCTACCTCGGCGGCTTGGTGAAACTAGGTGTGAGCGCCGCTTCTTACGTCTTCGTCGCGCCATTTCGCGGCAAACCCTTGCGCATCAGCCGCGGCGTTTCGCAAGCCATGGAAGTGGGTGTGCGTGCGCTGCCCATTCTTTCGCTCATCACATTTTTCATCGGTTTGATCCTGGCCCTGCAGAGCGCCTACGAACTCAAAAAGTTCGGGGCGATCAACTACGTGGCCAGTGCAGTCATCATTTCCATGTCGCGTGAACTGGGCCCGCTCATCACCGCGATCGTCGTCATCGGCCGTTCCGGTTCCGCGTTCGCCGCCGAACTTGGCACCATGAAGGTCAGTGAAGAAATCGATGCGCTCGAGACCATGGCCATCAACCCCGTGCAGTTTCTCGTCACGCCCAAATTTCTCGCCATGATCGTGATGCTTCCGTGCCTCACCATCTGGGCCAATTTTATGGGTGTGCTGGGCGGATCGCTTTTCGGCGTCGCTCAAGCAGACTTTACTTTTATCGGCTACATTCATGCTTCGCTCGACGCCCTCTTCCTGCGCGATATCACCACCGGCCTTATCAAAAGCGTCATGTTTGGCGCCACCATCACCGCCGTCGGCTGCTATGAAGGCCTGAACACGGGCGGCGGCGCGGAGCAAGTCGGCCGTTCCACCACTGCCGCGGTAGTGACTTCGATCTTCATGGTTATTGCGGTCGACCTTGTTTTCACAGCGTTATTCTTTTTCGTGGGCGGAAAATAAAGTGGCGACTCTCGCTGGACCACCCGAAGTTCCGAATGCCGCGTCTGGCGAAGCCATGATCTCCATTCGCGATCTCCGCGTCAGTTACGGTCAACGCGAAATTCTTCATGGTGTCAGCTTCGACGTCCAGAGCGGTGAAACCATGGTTATTCTCGGCGGCTCCGGCTCCGGCAAGAGCACGCTCTTGCGCACGCTCGTTGGCCTCGAGCGGCCCACCTCCGGCGAAATCTGGATTCGCGGCAAGAACACCGCAAGCATGACCCGCGAACAGGGCGAAGAGACGCGAAAGAAAATGGGCATGTCTTTCCAGGGCGGTGCGCTATTCGGCTCGATGACCGTCGGCCAAAACGTCGCTCTTCCGCTCAAAGAGCACACGCGTCTTGCGGATTCAACCGTCGACATCATGGTTCGCCTCAAGCTTGAACAAGTCGGACTCGCCGGCTATGAAGACTACATGCCCTCGCAACTTAGCGGCGGCATGAAGAAGCGTGCCGCGGTCGCTCGCGCGCTTTCCATGGACCCGGAAATCCTCTTTTTCGACGAGCCCTCCGCCGGCCTCGACCCCATCATCGCCGCCGGCATCGACGAACTTATCCTCGAGCTGAAAAGAGCCTTCCACATGACCATCATCGTGGTCACCCACGAGCTGGCCAGCGCTTTTCTGATCGCCGACCGCATGGTCCTGATCGACAAGGGCTACGTCGTCGCTCTCGGTACCGTTAAGCAAATGCAGGAAAGCACGCATCCGCGGGTTCGCCAGTTTCTCGATCGCGTCGCTGAACCCGAAGTCGAACAGGAACTTGATTACTTGCAGATGTTGACCAAAGATCGTATGCACGGGCGCTGAGCCCTGTGGGAACCCGGCTGAAACGGGCAGAGAAGAGAAGGGGGAGAGCGATATGGAAGCCAAACGAGAGCAGGCAATCGTTGGACTATTCGTTTTGATCGCCGGCGGACTGCTTGTAGCCACCGTCTTCGTGCTCACCGGCGCTTTCGCCGGATCCGGCAAAACCTTTCACGCATCGTTCCCCTTCGCGGGTGGACTCGAGCCCGGTGCCGCCGTCCGTTACGCCGGCGGTCCCAAGGCTGGCCGCGTCGAGCAGCTCCGTATCGACCCGCAAAATCCTGCGCGCATCGAAATCACCTTCAGCGTCAAGCCAGACCTGCCCGTTAAGACCGACAGCAAGGTCCGCATCATGAGCATGAGCCCTCTCGGCGACAATCACCTGGAAATCGTTCCTGGCAGCCAACAGGCAACTTTGGCGACTTCGGGCAGCGCCCTGCCGGCCGAGCCGTTCGTCGACTTCAACGCCATCACTGCCAAGATCAACGACATTGCTCCCCAGGCGCAACAGCTCCTTAGCACCTTCAACGAGCGCGCCATAGAATTGAAAGTCACAATTGAACGCGTCAATGATCTGTTGAACGAGCAGAATCGCGCCAACCTATCCGCCACCATCGCCAACACGCGCGGCATGCTCGAAGAGAATCGTCCCAAGCTGCGCTCCACGCTGGACCACCTAGACCGAGCCAGCACCAAGCTCGAACCGCTTATCGACGATATTCGCAAAACGTCCGCCGAGGCCAACAAGGCCATCGAACACGTTGACGCGCTTATCGCCGAAGATCGCCCGGACATTCACAAAGTGCTGGTTCAGTTGCGCCAAAATCTCGATTCCATTCAGGATCTCACCGGACAGTTGAACAACACCCTTGGCGCTAACGCGGAAAATATCGACGAAATCCTGGAAAACTTCCGCCATGTCAGCGAGAACATGAAGGAATTTACCGAGATCATCAAAATGAGACCGTATACGCTCCTGCGCTCGTCAACTCCTAAGGAGCACAAGACGGGGCGGCCATGAGCAAGGCACACAAGGAATTCGCCATGAAAAATATTTTGGTAACCTTTGCTTCGATATTCGCGGCCGCCGTTTTGCTCGCCGGATGCGGCGCGGCCCGCACCAGCCATTACTACCAGCTCGGCGCTGTGAACGAGAGCTCTCGCCCCGCAGTTGGTGGCGAGCAATATCCGGTCCGTATCCTCGTCAGTCCCTTCATGTCCTCGCATCTCTACCGCGAAGACCGCATCGTCTATGGCTCAAGCACTGAAGAAATGGGTCTTTACCAATACGAGCGCTGGACCGAACCTCCCTCAGAAATGCTCCATGAAATTATCGTTCGGCGGCTGCGCGGGTCGGGCCGCTACCAGGAGATTCGCTCGATGCGCAGCAACGCGCGCGGAGAATACATTCTGCGTGGCCACCTCTACGATCTGAAAGAAATCTCAACCGGAGGCGGTCTGGTAGCCCGCGTCACCTTTGAAGCCGAACTCCTCGACGCAAAAACGCGCAACACGCTCTGGACTCATCCCTATCATCACGACGAACCCGTCGCCGGCAAAAACGTCGCCGCTCTGGTTTCTGCGCTTGATCGCAACGTGCAAGCCGGTGTCGCGGACCTGGCCTCCAGCCTCGAACAATACTTTGCCGCGCACCCGCCCGCTCCGGCCGCGAATTAATCTGCTTGGTTTGGCGTGATAAGCCCGCAGAATCGCTCAGAGAAGCGTATCGCCGTGCCGCAGCGTCAGCAGCGTAACGTCATCCGCTAAAATTCCATCCCCGCCCCGGTAAGCCTGCAAGCGGTCCAGCAGCGCCTCGGAGAAATCGTGCAGCACGATCGGCGCCGGCAATTTCTTGATCGTCTCTTCCGCCAGCCGCAAAAATCCGCGCGAAGTCAGCTCTTCGCCGTTCTCCGCAAACACTTCGGTCGCTCCATCGGAAAAGGCCAGAATCATATCGCCCGGATAAAGCCGGATGCTCTGCTCCAGGTACTGCTCGCCGATCGTCACGCCCATTGGAAGTCCTTCAAGACCCTCGCCAATTTCCATAAATCGCGAGTCGCGCGCTACCCAATGCAGCATCCGCGGATGTGCCGCATACGCGTAGCGAAATTCTCGGGTGTGCCCGTCGAACGTTCCGGTCACGACCGTCGTCAACCGCAGCGGCCCCTCCGCCTGTTCATTCGAAAGCGTGAACTCGTCGTTCAGCGCCGCCAGCAGCGCAGGCGTATCTTCCACGTCGCGGAACTTGTGCAGCAAATTGTGGACGTGCCGCGCCACCGCGCTCGCTTCGTATCCGTGCCCCACGCAATCAGCCAGCACAACTCGCGCGATATCGTCGCTACAGGAAAACACCGCAGAAAGATCCCCGCCGCTCTCGCTTCCCGAAGGCTGCGCAATCACATCGCCTTCGAGCCCGGCCAAATTCAATTGTCGGTGCACGCGTTCATTTCCAGCCCACAATTCCATACACCCGAACGGGCGCTTCGTGGTTACTGTGCATTGAAAATCGTCGATTTGCTTCATTAAGGTTCACTCAACCCTGCGAATCCACCCTTGATTCTACCGCGAAGTCTCGGTTGCCGCTTCTGTAGCTACCTTGTCCGGCAGCTTGCCAGGCGCCAGGCTCCGGAATGAATAACAAGTTCAGCGAAGTCGCCGCGCGTTGGTTTTGCAGCGACAGTTGGTTTTGCAGCATTGACACCGATGGCCAACGCATGCTAAATCGTATTTTTTCGCCCGGTCTGACGCTTCCAGCATTTTTGGAGTATGCTCTGCGCTTCCTTCGCGCTGGCAATTGGCACCACGGTTTCCTAAGGATTTAAGGAGTTTCGCTTATGGCCTCTCCCTCTCAAGCTCCCGCTTCCCATCCCGCAGCTGCAACTCCAGCGGCGGTCCCCCCATCCGCTGTGGACCCTCACGGCCAAACCAGATGGCCTTGGCTGAAATACGCCACTCCGCTTTTCGTGCTTTTACTCGCTGGAATCGTCGCCTACACCCTGGCGCACAACTGGAATGGCTGGGAAGGCGGCCGCGCGGAGCAAGTCACCGACGATGCCTTTGTTCGAGGAGATTTGACCCCTCTCAGCACGAAAGTGGCTGGAATCGTGCGCGATGTAAAAGTGAATGACTACCAGAAAGTTCAATCCGGTGATCTTCTCGTCGAGCTGCAGGACGACGACTACCAGGCGCAACTCGCTCAAGCTCGGGCCGCTGTCCAGGCCGCTCACGCTGCCATTCAAAACAATCAGAAACAGCGAGAGCTGCAGGATGCCCGCATCGATCGCGCCCTAGCTGGAATCGACCAAGCCAAGTCGCAAATCGCCGCGGCACAAGCCGGCAAGGAAGCCGCGCAGGCCGATGTCACGCGTACCCGCGCCGAACGCACCCGCCAGGAATCACTTTTGGCGAATCACGCCGCAACCCAGCAACATGTCGAAAGTGCCATCGCCGACGAGCAGCGCTTGGCCGCGCAAGCCGCCGGTCGTGAAGCTGACTTCGAACAGGCACGAACCGCGCTGCGCGCCAATGAAATCGCTGTTGAAGCGGAACGCCGCGGCAAAGGCGTACTGGAGTCGCAGGAGCAACAGCTGCTCGCCGATCTTCACGCAAAAGAAGCCGCCTTATCGGCAGCGCAAATCAATCTCGGCTACACGAAAATCCACGCGCCCGCCGGCGGCATCGTTGGAGAGCGTCAGGTGCGCACCGGCCAGCTCGTTTCTCCGGGAATGCAAGTCCTCACGTTTGTCGCAGAAAATAAATGGGTGCAGGCCAACTACCGCGAAACGCAACTCACACACATGAAGGCTGGCGACCTCGCGGAAATTAGAATTGATGCCTACCCGGATCAGGTCTTGCGCGGCAAAGTTCTGGAAATCGCGCCTGCCAGCGGCTCGCAGTTCGCTCTGCTCCCGCCGGACAATGCTTCGGGCAACTTCACCAAAGTCGTGCAACGGATCCCCGTGAAAATTTCTCTCGACGACGCAGCTCAGGCAGCACGCCTTCGTCCCGGGCTTTCCGTCACAGCCACCGTGAAGACGAATCACTAGCGGGCGACCCTCATGGCTACGCAAACCGCAACGCTGCATGCACCAAGCCCACGGCAAGTTGCCAAGGCAATTGCTGGCGCGCTCCCGCAGGAGCTTTCGCAAAGTCCGCTGCTCGGCATTCTCGGTGTCGTCTCGGGCGCGGGAATTGTCACGCTCGCGGGCCGCTTGCTCTCCCTCGGCACACCCGACCTAAAAGGCGCTCTCGGCATCGGTTTCGACACCGGCGCATGGATTGGCAGCTCTTTCAACATCGCGCTGATGTTCATTGGTCCATTCACCGTTTACCTCGGCGGCTTGCTCGGGCCCCGCCGCGTTTTAATACTGGCCGCGAGTCTGTTCACGCTGCTCTGCGCATTTTTACCGTTCATCCACAGCTACAGTCTCCTCATCACCGCACTCGTTCTCGCCGGGCTCACCTCCGGCACTTTCTATCCGCTCACTCTCGCCTTTGCTTTGCGCAGCATTCCGCTTCGCTTCCTCCCGTTAACCCTCGCTTTTTACGCCACGTTCGTGGACTTCGCCGTAAACGTCGCTCCTTCGCTCTATGGCTGGTCCCGCGATCATCTCTCGTATCAATGGATGTTCTGGATTCCCGCAATCCTCACTCCATTCATGATTGCCTGTGTCTATTTCGGCATTCCGTCCAGTCCGCCTCGTAAAAAATCCGGCGACCCACCAAGCTTTGCAGGCTTTCTTTACGCAAGCGCCGGCTTCGCCATGCTGTTTGCCGCGCTCGACCAGGGGCAACGCCTCGATTGGTGGCGTTCCGGTCTGTTCGACGCACTGTTCTTCGGCGGCTTGGTTTTTCTGTTCGCCTCACTCGCCCGTCGGCTGCGCAGTCCGAATCCGCTGGTCGACTTGCCGTATTTGCGGCAGTGGAACACCCAGGTTCTCGGCGTCGCCCTTATCATTTTTCGTTTCGCTCTGCTCGCAACCATCATCTTGGTTCCGCAAGCGCTCTCTATTCATGGCTTTGAAGCCAATCAAATCGGTCCGGCTGTCATTTGGACTGCCGTGCCGCAGATCTTCATCGCCATCGTCGCCGCGCTGCTTTTGTTGTGGGGCGTCGACTCGCGCTTCCTATTGGCCACTGGATTCTCCTGCATCGCATTCGCATGCTGGCTCAACGCCGGCTACACCAGCGCATGGTCCGCTGCCGATTTTTATCGCACGGAATTACTGATGGGTGTTGGACAATCGTTCGCATTCATCGGCCTCGTCTCCACCATCGTTTTACAGGCACTGTTCTCCGGCGGCCTCAGCAAACCGCAGAACGCTCTCACTTTCTCCGCCTTCTTTCACATCGTCCGGCTTCTCGGCGGACAGATTGGCGTCGCCGTCATGACGCACTTCATTGCCGTTCGTGAGCGTCTGCACTCCAATCTGCTCGGCTTGCACGTTCAGGGTGGAAACTGGATCGATGACGCGAACCTTCATTTGCTCACCGCTGGTCTATACGGAAAATCGTCGAGCCTGGCTGCCGCAGGTGGCCGAGCCGTTGGCATCATGTCCGCCCGAGTGCGTCTGCAGGCGTATACCTTGACTTTCATCGACGGATTTTACTTCGTAGCCTGGGCTTGCTTCTTTGCGCTTCTGCTTATCGCGTGCCTACGGCCTTCTCCTCTCAACTATCGCGAGCTCGCATTTCAAGATGAATAGCTTTTGTCCCTTAAAGGGGTCGAACATGAAATTGCGCCATGTCGTTCTCTCTATTTCTTTCACGGCTGCTTTCGCGGCGAATCTCACAGCGCAGGAGTCTAAACCCGTTCGCCGCATCTCGCTTGATGAAGCGGTGCAGCTTGCGCTCAAACACAATCACGTTGTGCGCATTGCCGGATATAAAGTCGAAGAGAAACAGCAAACCAAGGAAATCGCCCGCAGCGCCTATTTTCCCATCATGCGGACCGACGGCAGCTCCTTGCGCGTCACGGACTCGCAATTCATCGGCATCCCTCAGGGAGCATTGGGAACCGTGGACGGCACTCCTATCCCGGGGCGCTCCGTCACTTTGAATCAGGGTGGCCACACGTTTGTCAGCAGCGGAACCTCCCTGACGCAGCCGCTCACCGGCCTTTTTAGAATCAAATCCGCAAACGATATTGCTGCGGCTGAACTTGACGCGACCCGTGGCAAAGGGCGTCAGGTTGAAAACTCGGTCGCCCTCAACGTTCACCAGCTTTATTATCGCGTCCTCATCGCTCAGACCCATCGCGAAGCCGTCAAAGCAAAAATTCAGGCTAGCGATTCACTGAACGACGAGCGTTTGGCGCAGGTAAAGTTCGGCGGCGCACTCGAAGAGCAGGCCATTGAAAGCCGGGCCGCGGCGCTTGAGGCCAAGCAGGATCTGCTCACTACGGAATTGCAGCTTTCAGATCTCACCATGCAATTGAACGATGCGATCGGTTTGCCGCTGTCCACGCCGCTCGAACTCGACGCAACAGTTCGGCAGGTCTCCGACATCTGCGAACGCGAAGCATGCGTTCGCTTCGCTCTCGAATCTCATCCGGAAATCGCAGAAGCGCGTGCCGAGGTTGAAAAGGCCTCAGCTGCCATCCGCTTTGCGAAACGCGCGTACATTCCCGACGTGGAAGCCTTCGCCCGTTACAGCTATCAAAACAACGTTCCCTTTCTCGCGCGCAACTTCGGCACTTTCGGCTTACATATCGGCTACGATTTGTTCGATGGTGGCCGCAGAAACGCCGAAATCAACGAACACAAAGCTCAGTTGAAACAAGCCGACGAGAATCTCGCTCGCGTGAAGGAAGAGGTCGAATTTCGTGTGCAGTCTGCTTACAACAAACTAGACCGCACTCGGCAAATGATTAAAGTCTCCGACGACCTGCTCGCGCTGCGCACCGAATCGCGTCGAATCTTTGAACAGCAGGTCAAAGCCGGAGCCGCCCTAACCTCTCAAGAGCAAAGCGCCGCCGCTCGCGAACTCGAAGCGAAAACTTTGCTTCTGCAATCGCAACTGGACCACATTCTTGCCCAGGACGAAATGCTCGTAGCAACTGGCCAGACTCCTCGATGAGCATCGCTTAAAAACGTAACGCAGTCGTTGCTGCTTTCTCGCGAGAGCTTGCAGGTATGTGAGAGAGAATGCTGGACCAAATCCGAGTTCACCGTTGCCACCCAATTGACATAGCCGCATGAGTCGAAAGTCGTGAGGGCCGACGTGATGCGACTCACATAGGCATAAGTAGTGGTATGGCTGCTGCCTGACTCTTGCGGAACGCGTACGTGAGCTCGTTCAACCATCCAAACCAAGTAAAGGATCCCTCTTGACTAGTACAGTTTCGCTGACATACGTGCCACATCTTTGTCGCCAGTACTGGAAATTACGACGACTAGATGGTTGGTTAGCGGTATGTTAGAGTCCTTCACTTCGAACGTAAAATTCCATATTCCAGAAGCTATGGCGCTATTTTGTCCGTCTTGCAAAGAACTCAGAAAAGTCGGTGTGACTTCGCGTGCCCGCCTGAGAGTTACTCCTTCTTTCCAGTAGACATCGAAATGGAATGTCCGCATCAAATCTATTCTTGGATATTCATCATCTTGAGAATCAGTTGAAGGTTTGCACTTTTTGCCAGCCGCATAGATCTGAATCTTCAAACTCTCTGGGAAATAGACAAAGTCCTTATCGCCCTTGTGAAATCGGACTCTCGAGTTGGTCTCTGTTCGCTTCAGATCTTGAAAAAATGCATCTTCAGTGTTTAAATTGCCGCCGAACTCAAAACAATATTTCCCGATTTGCGCGGATTGTTGATCAAAAACCAAGGGGTGACTTGGTTTTGCGTTTCCGAGGCTCTGATCAAAAATCAATAGACATACTGCAACGAATACCGAGGTTCTTGAGATCGTTGAGCTAAAAATGTCGGTCATCGACTGTCTCAAGTAAGAATTCTCCTGACATTAACAGTTGAATCTACGGCAGCGGCACAGGAATATAGCTTGAGGGACCAATTTTCTGTACCGCAGTGTAACTCGTGGTTGGCACATAGCGGCCGGCAATTGTGTCAGCTTTTTCAAAAATTTGGTCTGTCATGTTTACAAATGCATCGGCCCATTCCTGGCCCGATGCTAAACTGCTATAAAGCACTTGCCAAAATGCTGCGTCGAAATACATTCCAGTAAGTTGCATTTTCTCATCCACGAGTTCCATTACATTATCTGGAATTTGATCGCGCAGATCCTGGGTTTTCGATTGATCCTGGTAGTACGCTTGTAGTTCAGGGATTAATCCACTCTGAAGCCAGTCGGAATGTTTCAGCTCTTGGCTCCCCATCCAGAGGAACTCCATAGCTGTCGGAGAGCTCATTCCCACAACCGCACGACCGGCTCGCTCTTCGCACGAAATCTTCCGCCGTACAGTCGGTCCGTGTCAGCCCGCTCCGATAGCCTTTTCTATCTTCACCAGCTCCTCATCCGTCACTTCAGAAAACAGATTGCGCTTATTCTGTGCCAGCCGACCTTTATTCTGCATGATCAAACGCACGAGCAACGATGCACGTTTGTCGGGCATATCCACAATTTCCTTGGTTTCATCGAGCGCCCGGTCGTGTCTTTGAATGAATCCGATCTCTTCACGCAGATCCTTCTCGATGGTTTCTGCCACGCATTCGTAGAGGTATTCGGCCTGCGCAGTTGCATCGAAATATTGATACAGATTCTTTGTCTCATTCAGAACCGTCATCCGCTGCGCCTCATCCATCCGGTATTCAATAAGAGGTCCGATTTTCCCAGAGAATGCCGTCAGCGCTTTGTCATACTTGGCAAGGTTGCGCAGCATGACGGCCGAAATCGGAAAGACGATGCCTTGAGGCATGTAGCCCAGTTTCGCCAGACTGTGATGTATCAAGAAGCGATGGATGCGCCCGTTGCCATCTTCGAACGGATGCACGAAGACAAAACCGAATCCCGTGAGAACGGCCGAACATACCGCATCCACACGATCCTTTTCGACACGAGCCACCATGCGCATCCATCCGTCCATGAGGGAACCCACGTCTCCCGGTTTCGGGCAGACGAATTGAACCAATTCCACATAGTTAGGTCCCGTCTCCGAAACGTAGTTCTGTCCGGTACGCCAATCCTTCTGCGCATAGCGAGCGTCCACGATCGCATTTTGCAGTTCCACAAACGCAGCCTTGCTCGAAGTATCGAATTCCGGAGCGTGGGTCAGAGCTTGCACAAACCGTTCGGTCCGTTCTGAACTCGGTTTCTCCCCTTCGATTGCGAACGAGGATTTCGTTTCTTTCGTGAACAGATAGTGAACCGCTCTTCTTAGGACGATCGGGTCGCAATCCTCAACAATCTTCTTCGCTTCGGTCTCCAAGCCTCGCGCCATCGCAGCGTCGAGAGCTTCGGTACGCCGTATGGTCGGGCAGTAGTCCCGATTCCCCAGGAGGTTATCGATCACTCGCTGCCGTCGGATTCGCGTCCCCGTCGTCGTTACATGCAATGCCGGGTCTAACAAGAGCACTTTATTCGTCGGAGGCACATCCGGCACATCAAGAATGTTCCCGGTCAAGAGTTCGTACAAATACCAAGCCCGACGCACATATTTCCCGATGTATTCCGACCGCACCCACTTCTCCACGTCTTCTCGTGGGATCTTCTGGAACGCCGCAGCGATCACCCCGACGTCCACCGGTTCGTAGCGCATTGCGAACCGAAGCTGTCCGAGCAGGTCCGTTGGTGCATAAGACAACGGATATTGTTCGAGGATCGAATCATCCGAGATTTTGGTTCGCCGGGCCCCCCGAATCGCCTCGGAGCAGACTGCCGGTGCGGGTACCCTTAATCCCAGGTCTTCGACCAGCCTCGATAAGCCAATTAGACCGGCTTCCTTGTTCATTTTAAATCCAAAACCACTAAAAATTATTCCGTATCACTAAGAAACGACGTCTCGTGAGTAAATCGACTAAGCTGTTATACCACAAAATTCACTAAATATCATCCAAAAACACTAAAAACGACCAGCGGATCAACAATATCACTAAACTCCTTTTGTTTGGCACCCCGAAAACCGTTTGTGGTCCTAGACCGTCGAACTCGCGTGCGGAGCCAGCCTGCAACGCCACCCCCGAGGGCATTCGGGAGGGATATGACAACAGCACTGGTGAAAAACGCTGTCGAGCTTTCGAACCCAGGAAAGCAAAGCATCCAAATGCGGCTGTCAACGGTTGGCAGCAACAGGCCAATCGCGACCCCTATTGAAATGCTGGCGACGGTCGCGTGAATCCGCAATGTCAGTAGCCATAGGATCACAGTTCCGAGGAAAGGAAGCGCAAGCAACGGAAACAGATAGATGATCGCATCCGCATCGAATCGACCACCATCGAGTCGGACCACCAAAAGTAATCCAGGGTAGGTCAGTGCGGCCCAGGCCGCGCAGCAGCGCAGAGAGCTCACATTCCCTCGAGCATTAATCGCCATTGATTCGGTCCTTATTTATCATTGCAGTCTAAAGGAACACCCGTCATCACCTCATACGATAGTCTGATCGTTTGGTGAAGTGCTGTCACGACCGCGTCACGCGAATGAGAGCTAGCTAGGAGTTTTTCAGCTACTTGATCGCGATTAGTTTTGCGTTTTTGTTCACGATGATCTCCTTGCCAGTTCTCGCGAGAAAATAGTACGGAACATACCCTGTGAGCGGTTTCCCATCGACAGTGTCCGCAATGATCGGCCTCACGTCTGCATCGAGAGCAATGCTCGATATCGTAATGGTGTGGTTTGAATCGAAGCTAACTTCTATCAGCGCGGACCGAGAATCGTTCATTCTTCGCCGACTCGGATTTGACCCCGCCGCGAGCTCAGCGCCTTTCGTAGCGACTCTAGTGGATGTCACCGGACTGTGTATTTACTTCTTAGTTGATTGCTCATACTTCGGGGCATTCTCCTTTGACGCTGCTCTTCCTGCCCGTGCTTTAGGCGCGAATCTCTGGACGCCGGACACAAGAACAACCGACGAATATGGCTCAGGAAAGTCAAGTCAACGGAGGCGTAAACTGTTGGCATGGCCACAATCGACACCCTGGAACGCCCGGCCGCTGTACTTCGCGGACGAAGGCTCGAATATTTCACAGTGGTGTGGAACACGCTCGAGGGTTTGGTCGCTGTCGTGGCTGGAATTGTTGCGGGAAGCATTTCGCTAGTGGGATTCGGAATAGATAGTTTCATTGAAGTGACTTCCGGCTCGGTCTTGCTCTGGAGAATGTCCGTTGATTCTGATGTGTATCGCCGGGAAGCGAACGAGAAGCGGGCGCTACGCATCGTTGGTGCGTGTTTTCTCCTGCTTGGCGCTTACATCGCCTACGATTCGATTTCCGACCTATGGTCGAAGCGCGCCCCTGAACACAGCATTGCGGGAATCATTCTGGCGTGCGCGTCTCTGGTTGTCATGCCAATTCTCTCGCGTGCCAAGCGAAAGGTGGGCCGTGCCTTGGGCAGCGCCGCCATGCACGCGGACGCCAAGCAAACGGAATTTTGTACCTACCTGTCATCTATCCTCCTAGTTGGCTTGCTGCTCAACGCTTTTTTCGGCTTATGGTGGGCCGATCCGTTGGCCGCTCTAGTCATGGTTCCCATCATCACCGAAGAAGGAATCGAAGGAGTGCGGGGCCTGGCGTGTTCGGATTGTTGCGCGAGGATCGCTGGGGAATGAGCCCAGTCTTCGCGTTGACTTAGAAACGCTGTAACAACGCGTAATTGGAAAATGCTAAAGCCGCGACCTCCTGCGCCCAAGGCAGGGCGTAATATCTCCTGGAGTCGTTCCTTTTCAATCTTAGTTTTGAAAACAAACGAGTTAGAAAAATATTTGGTAGTGTCACCATGTACTGAAATGTGGCTCCGCATGCCTGAAGTCCCCCCAATTTTTCCCTCAGCGAAGAAACGGCGAGATTGTTCGCCGGTTGCCGACGCTTGAATAGGTCGCACTGAGATGTAATGCGTGAGAGCCATTCGGATCGGCGGCGGCTTGAAAAAACCATGTCAAATCTTGTGCGAACGTACGCACAACGGTCTGGGGAACCGTTACCTCCGACCGATGTATTGGTCGTACCTTCTTTCACAAATACGCACCTGGGACTATTTCAAGTAAGACCGAACAACACCGATCACCTCCTCTGCAGCTTCCGCCTGTAGGGAATTTCTTGCTTGGCGAGGAGCGAGTACGTGAAACCGGAGATGCCCCTCGATAGCTTCGGCCATTAGTCCACTCAGAGCGCCACGACATGCGGCCATGAGCTGGAGCCTGTCCTTGAAATCGGCCTCGGATTCCAGGGCTCGTTCAATAGCGTCCACCTGTCCGCGGATACGGCGAACGCGGATGAGCAATTTGTCTTTGTCAAGCTGAGTCTGAGCCATAAGTACTCTTTGGAAGCCCGCCCCACTCTCAGAAGCTGAGCTTGAGCGCGACTTGTGAAACGCGCCCCGGCTGCGACTTCAGGATTTGTCCGAAGGTGGAGTTGCTGATGTTGCCGTCTACCGAGTTCGCGCCGTCGAACTGGGCGTGGTTGAAGGTGTTGAACGTTTCGAAACGGAATTCCAACGAGGCTGATTCGGTAATGCGAGTGGTCTTGCGCAGGCCCACGTCGTAATTGTTTATTCCGGGCCCATAAAAGAAACGTCGCGAAGAATTGCCAAACGTGCCGAGGGCGTTCGGACTGAAGAGCTCCGTATTGAAGGCCATCGGATTGTTGCGAGGGTTGTGGTTGATGTCCAATGCTCCGAGGCTCGGGTTGTAATCCGGCAGATCGATGCTAACGCTATTGACGCCGTTGTTCTGGACCTGCACCAAAGCGTTGTCTCCGAAACTCTGAAAAGTAACCGGCAACCCGGTGGCAAAGCGGGTAACGCCCGAGATTGCCCAACCCTGGGTCAAACGGTTGGATTTGCGCAACAGCTTGTCAATCGGCAGTTCGTAGTTGTAGCTGAAGACGAAGTTGTGTTTGAGGTCGAACGCGGAGCTTGCGTATTCCTTCCGGAAGTCGAAGGGATTGACCTGCTCTTGAATGCTGGAGGCCCAGTCCATCGACTTGCCATACGTATAGCTGGCCAGAAAAGTGAAGCGTCCCGCCGTTCGTTTGAGCGATGTTTGCAAGCTGTTGTAGTTGGCATTGCCCATGTTTTGGTAAACCGCGTCGGTGCCAATTGTATTGGGGAATGGAGCGCGCGTTCCGGTAACAATCGTTCCATCGGCGCGGGTGTAGACAGTATTCTCGCCGAACGGACCGCAGGTGGGAGTTCCGGGCAATACGTCTTGCGGTTGACTCAAGCTGAGGCACAAAGCGGGGTTTCCCGGGCTCACCGAGTGGACAGCCAGCAGATGTCGGCTGAAAGAACCGATAAAGCCGATACTGAGTACCGTGTTCGAGCCAAGTTGCCGCTCGACCGTCAAGTTGGCCGACATGGTGTACGGCGTCTTGTTGTGCGGATATACGCTGCCAGCCCCGCTGATGGGCGTATAGCGCGACCAATCCACATTCGGATCGGGATTTGTGGCAGAAACGTTGTAGCCGGGAACGTTCACAGGAAATTGCTGAATGAAGTTGGTCCCGGTAAGCGCTCCGATGAACGGGCTCGCCATAATTGGTGCCTCTGGACTGGTGTAGGTCAATCCATAAGGTGGATTGCCCGTGGGATAGGCGATGGTCAGACCTTCGACGGCCGTGAAAAATCGGCCCGCGCCGGCGCGGATGCTGGTTTTGCCAGGACCACCGGTCAACTTGTTCAACCAGCCGCTTGAATAGTTTGGCGAATATGCGATGCCGAGGCGGGGAGAGAAATTGTCGAGAGGCGTTGGAGCAATTGCGGCAGGAATGTGCGAACCATCTGGCAAGGGATCGCCGGGAACCAGATAGCCGAGGGGAGCGCCTGGAAATGTCGTTGACTCTACGCCCTGAACAAACGTAGTGGTCTGGTGATGCTTCTCGGCCCAAGGAGTAATGTAATCCCAGCGCAGTCCATAGTTGACGGTGATATTGGGGCGAATTCTCCAACTGTCCTGCGCGAAAATACCACCATTCGCGGCGCTCTCGTAAAATGCAGGGGATGATTGCTGCGAGTAGAAATCGGGAAGTCCGAGCAGGAAATCAGCGAAGCCGTTGCCGGTCGATTGATTGCCACTCCCAAAAAATGAGAACGTTCCGTTGGCAACCAAGTCGGGATTCTGCTTCACCTTGTACCAAATGTATTCAAATCCGAATTTCATAGTGTGGTTGGCGCGGACCTTGGAAACGGTATCGCTGGCATCGAACGTGTTGTTGATCTGTGCGACGAAGAAAGGTTCGGTCCCAGCAGTGAATGAGTTGAAGTACAAAGTCTCGACACCCGCAAATTGTGGCGCTCCCTGAACGATGCCTTGACCTCCCGCAGTAATTCCCTGCTGAGCAAGAGTTGTGCCTACGCCACCTTGGGGAACTCCTAGATTGTTGTTCAAGCGAGTTGCGCTGAGCCGCGCCTCATTCACAAGCGTCGAACCAAATGTCTTGGTGTTGCTGACGACAAAGAGCTGGTCCACACCACTGGACGTTGCGTTGAAGGCTCCGCCGTTAGGATTAGGAACCGTGGCACCACCGAAGCCGGAAGGATACGGATTGTCGAGATTGTATTTATCGAAAAAATAGTAGAACGAGAAATTTCCAGACCGGTCTGTGTTCCAATCGATGCGCCCTGCAGCTTTTTCATCGTGAAGCGTTAGAGCTTCGGAAGTGGACTCGAAACCGTTCGCTCCAAGATTTGCAGAGGGTATGAATTGAAGAAGTTTGGTTGCGGGAATCGAGAACGCCGATTCCGGGATTACGTTCCCTGGGAAAACGCTTGAGTACGATTCGCTTTGTGTGACCGGTCGGCCCAAAAGGTTTGAAAGAGTCTGGGCCAGGTAAGGACCGTTCACTGTGCCTGTGAAGGCGGGCGAATCGGAGAAGTTGCCAGTGCGATTGGCCAGGGAGGGCACGGACACAACTCCGGTGTCCTGGCCTTGCTTGGTGTGCTGTCCTTGATAGTCTGCGAAAAAGAAAAGCCTATTCTGCTTGATGGGCCCACCGAGGGTTCCGCCGTATTGGTTCTGCTGGAAAGTGGAGCGTTGTGAGGAGAAGTAGTTTTTCGCGTCAAGATCTGTATTGCGGAGAAACTCGAATCCGGAACCATGAAAAGCATTTCCGCCGGATTTGGTTACCACGTTGATCAGCCCGCCGCTGTAATTTCCGTACTGCGCGTCGGTATTGCTCGTGAGGATGCGAAACTCGGCGATGGAGTCGAGGTTGGGAATGATACCCGCCTGCTGCCCGATTCCTTCCTGTACATTGGCACCATTGATGGAAAAACCGTTGGCGTCCTCTCGCTGGCCGTTAATCGAAAACTGTCCGGTATTCGTTGCGCCTGCGACGGGGACGGTTCCAAAGCCGCCGCCCGAAGTACTGTTTCCAGCACCGCTGGTGGTCAGCGGTGTAACGCCGACTTGCGTTGCGAATAGATCGGTGTAGCTCCTGCCATTGAGCGGGATCTCCGTGACCTTCGTGCTCCCCAGCACCTGACCGAGTTGAGTGTCGGTGGTTTCAACCTGCGCGCTGCTCTCGGTCACCACGATCGACTGGTCTTGTTCATTTACCTGTAGCGTTACATCCAGTGCGAGCGCGCTGTTGATGTCGATGACGAGGCCGGTCTTGCTGTAAGGCCTGAATGCATCCGCGGTCACATCGATCTGGTATTGGCCGACGGACAAAACAGGAAATGTAAATACACCATCTTGGTCGGTGGTAGCGGTCAGTTTGGCTCCTGTTTGTGCGTTCGAGATGACTACCGTAGCTCCGGCAATGACCGAGCCGCTCTGGTCTCTTACCACGCCGGTGATTTTTCCCCCAACTTCTGCGCGCGCCGCGAAGGCCATAACAAGAACTGCCAACAACAGAAACACAATTTTTGCCCTGTGCATGATTCTCTCCTTTTGTTTACTCGCGAATTGGTAACAGCCACTGCTTACGGACGACTATTGGCATCCCGCATCCAGGGCCAGGCTTGTCGTCATTACTCGAACGCTTTTCCAAGTGGTTTCCTCCTCCCCTTACTCATGTTCAGCCACGATCTCCCAGCTAACCCCACTGACGCCGGGCTCCAGGCTTAAGCGGCTGACAATCTGTTCGAGAAGCAGGTTCTGCCTCCCAGTGCTTGTCAGGATGGCCTGCACCTCGACCTTGTCCGTGTGCTCTACGTCATCGCTCTTCAGCGACTTAAGCAGCAGAGGCTGTCCGCCCAGCGAATGAAGCAAGAGCGCACGCATGTGAGCTTCCTGATCTACACGGGCGGTCGTCCGAAATAGATAGGTAATGTCCGCATCGGCGGTGCCCATTCCGCGATTGAGCGCCTTCCCGATGGGCCGCAAGCAGACATTCGCGGCGATCACGGCGACCGCACCCGTGATCGCGGACCCGTACATTCCATACCCGGCCAGGGTTCCAATAGCTGCCGAACACCAGAGTGTGGCTGCGGTGTTCAGCCCCGTGATATTTAGCCCGTTGCGCAGAATTACTCCGGCCCCCAGAAAGCCAATGCCTGAGACAACCTGCCCCGCGATGCGGAAACTCTCGTCGGGATGGACGGCAAGCGCCGAGAGCATGACAAACATTCCAGCACCTGCTGCGACCAGGGCGTTCGTGCGCAGGCCTGCCATACGCTGGCGCCATTGACGTTCAGCGCCGATCAGCGCGCCAAGCAAGAGGCCGACAATCAAACGAATCGCGAATACATGCCAAGCCATGATTTCCCCTCGTTCCTTTTCGTTCGCTAACTGTGAAGCCAACGAATGAAATCGCGAGTCTCCCGTGCAATGTCGTCGGCGCGTGCCTCGTCACGCACCGCACACGTGGTCGCGACCGTGTCGCTCTCAACGGTTTGCATCTGGATCTGTGGTTCGCTCGCTGGCATACCGATCCAGATCGAAACCAACCGTTCCCGTTTCCCGTCATGCTCGCGTACCCAAACGCAGTGCAGGCTGGAGCCTGTCGCGGAATTCCACAAATTGCTCGTAAAAAGGCGCACAGTCCCCTCCTCCTGCAAGACACATCTCTTCTTATCGCGCAGGAAGTGGTCTCGCGGGTTCAAATCAAATTGTCAGGTGGGATCTATACAGCGACTACGAAGAGTCCCACTCGCTCGTGTTTTTGTGTGTTCCGCGAGAGCGAGCGGGCGTTCAGAAGTGCGACGCTAGGCTCGCCAATCGTGGAGTTCCAGGTGGTTGCTGCTACCTGGAGGTTCCGGTTCTTGAGGTTTCATTTCCATATATACTAGCGTTGCTCCATGTACCCTACCCCTACTGGGTAGGTGCAAGACCTAGATACCCTACCCGGATAGGATAGTCAAGCAGAATGACACATACTTCCCGAGAAAAATTGGATTTGGTAAATCGAACCAAAAAGGTCATCGGCCAACTTGAGTCGGTACTCAAGGGACTGAATGGCGACGAGCAATGCTCCGAGATTCTACGCCGTCTCGCCGCCGCCCGTGGCGCGATCAACAGCCTGATGGGGGAACTCATGGAAGACCACATCCTCAACCACATGCCGAAGAATTCGAAATCCGCCGAGGAAGCCGCAGAGGACATGATTCAAATCGTGCGCACATATCTTAAGTAGGGTCTCCCATAGAGACATACACAATGGGGGAGTGCACGTCAGGCGCTCCCATGGAAAGGCGCGAGCCTCCGGAGTGTCTTCGTGCAGCCAAGCAGAAACTTCTCCCCGGCACGAGCGCTGATACGAAGGGAGGCACATGGTAGGCATTCGGGTGCAAATGAGGGCTTGCCCTGCAAATGAGGAGGTTGTAACGATAACGAAATAAACGACGATCTGCGCCTCGGAGGCCTATCGGACCAAGGGTGAATGTGCAACGCTGGTTTCTACAAGTGTAATAGAATTACTGTGGAGGAGTGGGTGAGCGGTTGAAACCGGCGGTCTTGAAAATTCACTAGGTATTACTCCCACCTGATACAATTCAACAACTTACGGTACGCGGTACTACATGGAAATGGGGTGTTTTGGGCTACTTTGGCAGCCTTTTGTGCAACAGAATGTGCAACGCGAAGAATTTTGTGCAACAGACTTCTCACTCCTTCCCTTGTCGCGAATTGCTAATTCCTAATCCTGCCGCTTACGCGACATCAAACTCGCTGCGCATTTGCGCGAGTTCGCCTGAGTTGCTAAGGTCACGATGACTTCGGAAACATAAGCCGATAACCTACTAACGAGATGTTTTCGCCATCGAACAAAACGACCATGAGCATGTGGAGGCTGCTGACGGTATCAGTGACCTTGGCGGTGCCTTTGGTCGTAGCGACCGTACTGCAGTCGGGCCTTGTGGCAATCGCGGCGCAACAAGTCACCACAATCGTGCCGCACGACCTCCAACCGGTACCTAACCCGCAACTTCCAACTGCTGAACGTCTCGCGCAGCTTCATAAGGCCCTTCTATCGTCGGGCGATCCTCACGACGTCATTTTGGAGATCGGCCGAATCGGCGACGCCACGTCAGTTCCCTTCTTGATCGAGGCATTGGCGAAACAGGGGACGGTGCCGCGCGAAGGACCGTACACCGCCATTGACACTCGTTTTCACGTGCTAGACGCCCTCCAATCAATCACCAATCACGATGCCGGACGTAACGCCGAAGACTGGCGGCGGTGGTACGAAAAGAACAAAGGTAAGACGCAAGCGCAATGGATCAAAGATGGGTTCGTCGAACACGGGTTTCCCGTCTCCGACCCTCCGGACGACGCGTTCGTCACGGCGTTGATCCAAGCTTCGGATCCCAAATATCAGCTGCGGTACCTGAAATCAAACGCCCTGCGAATTCTGCGGACAGTCCCTTCGGAAACCGTCGTACGATTGGCGAAAGTACTGAGCGTTTCAAAAGAGAGTGCCGCCAGAAGGGCGACAGTGGCAGCTCTTGAAGGAGTTGACAGCACTGGTCGTCTCGACGTTCTTCGCGACCTCACGAAGGACAGTGACGTCGACGTTGCCGAGAACGCGCTCAGAACATTGAACGAGGCTCTTCGCTCGACTCTACCAGCAATCGCCGCGGAGACGGTCTGGGACATCCCACTGGCCAGGGCGGGAGTTCACGTTCTCAACGTTCTCGACGATCACACTGTAGTCCTCGGAATCGGATATGGAATTGTCGACAAGACTCGAGTCTCCGGCTTCGACGTCGTGTCTCACAAGATAATCTGGACATATCCGACGACAGATGCCGTGCGGTCAAATGCGGTTCGGATTGGAGACCGCTTGTACTTCGTCTCCGACGACCGTGTGGTTCATTGCATTTCAGTCCGAGGCAAGCCCGTGTGGGCGAAGCCGTTGACCGCGAATCCCGACCTGGGAACGACGGGGCCGTCGATTGTTGCGGCGTTGGGCCGGCTGTTCGTGCCAGACGACAAGTCTGTGTACGTCGTAACCCCCGATGGTCAGATCCAGACGTATGCGATGGGCGAGAACGTATCTCGGAGTCTGGTGCAGGGGCGGCGGCGGGTGTTTTCGGCCATTCACAACGGACCACTTCTGGTGTTTGACGACCCGACCCAAGCACCAACTCGTGTGAGTACCGGGCTAAAAACTGCTGCGCTATCGGCGTTCGGCGACGCGGTCTGCGTCGTGAGCTTTGGTCCGACGTACCAGCTCCAATGCCTGGAGCAAGCGACACTTCGCGAGCTGTGGCGCGCCGATCTGCCAAATGAATTGGGCGGATATATCGGGCTTGAGCAGGACGGCGAGAACGTGTTCGTCCTGGCACAGGGCCGTGCACTGGCCTTCAACGTTGCGACGGGGAGCCGGCTATGGGCCACCGACGAGTTCACGAGCTTTGCATTTTTCAAGACCTTCGGTCGCGCGGCCGTGACGCGCAACGGCCATTTCGACCTTGAGTGGCGTGACGCGTCGTCGGGCGAAGTGATCGCAATATGGGGAAAACGAGACGGCGGCTTTGCCTCGAATGTTGTGATGGCCGGTGGAAATGTCCTCGTCGAGATCAGCGACAATAGCCATCGGGGCGATGGCCTGCGTCTGTTGAGGGTTCCAGACGCGCTCAAGCAGCGACTCAGCAATGCCGCAAAAGACTGATCCAGTTAATAGCGAATTGAAAGACGACAGTGCCCGTAGCACGCAACAGGGCAGACGGAACCACCTGGCAAAATCATGGATATGTGTAAGCCTGAGTTTAGGTGAAATTGCAGGTGAGAAGTTTCCGCTCGGATCGCAATTCGCATTTGTACCACTCCCGGTTAGGGAATGGAGAGAGAATGTGGCGGGGTGAAAAGGATGCTGTGCGCGTGCAGGTTCATCTAGCGTTAACGTAGGAAGACAATTGCAGGATACGGAGACCGGGTATGGTCGGAAGTTCGCGATCATTCGTAAGAAAAGCTGTGCACCCGACTGCCAATGCCGCCACAACCTGGAGAGAATCAGGCGTCTTGACTCCCGTTGCGGCTCTTAGCTGTGCAGCGGCGCGCAGATGATCACGAGAAATATCTGCAACGTGGACGCCGCGGCTCTGCGTGAGAAGAGCTTCATATCGCTCGGCCAGCAGGTGGTCTCCAGAACGGTAGGGAACGACCAAGACTTCGAGCAAGGTTAGCGCCGATGTAACCAACTCCTTGCGGCCCTCATTCACTTCTCTGAAAAGAGGCTCAACCAGCGGAAGAAACCGGGGATGTTCTTCGATGAAGTAGATGAAGATGGCCGTGTCCACTCCTACAGGGCCGCCGCCGAGATCGGCCATCAATCCCATGAGGCCCGTTCTCGCTCAACATGTTTCGAAGGTTCAACTCTTCTCCAGTGCTCTTTGCCCAAACCCTTGAGATCAAGAATCGACAGAGGTTTCGGCGCTTCAAGAGCATCACTAAGAAGATGAGTAACCTCCTGAGCGACCGATCGGTGCTGACGCTTCGCTCTAGCCTGGAGCTTTCTGTAGAGAGAGTCGGGGAGGTTTTTGATGTTCAGAACTGCCATAGGGTTCCTCCTAAACTCCTCCATAATGGAGGAAATATCAGCGATCTGTCAAGGCCATCGTTGGCACCAAAAAACTTCCGCAAGTGTTTGCGGTCATGTAGTTCCAGCCACTTCTGAGTCGTTTTTGTCTCTGCTCCCGAAGAGATGGCAAGGCGGCGATTTGGGCGGATTTGTCAGCGATTTGTGCAACAGAATGTGCAACGCGCAGAATCTTGTGCAACAGGATTAGCCACCAGCTCTTATCTTAGGAATTCAACTTTAATAAGGCCCGCCCCGACTACAGGGCGAAGTGATTATGATCGGTCGTGAGTATTGGGCAGGCGTATTTCTCGGCCATTGCGGCCGCGACGGCGTCCAACATTGGGAGCCCCTGTTCCACCTTCCATCTAGCGGCGAGCTTAGCGAATGCCTCGTCCATTGGTGAGCAAATTTGAAGTACCCTCGCTGCGTTGTCCCACGCTGTTTGGGCTTGAGCCTGACCGTCTGTTCTGTAAAAACAGCAATAGACCTTATAATGTAGATTGGAGATTGCGCATGTCTATGCTGCTTACCTGCTGCATGGACCTTGGCGTT
>Ga0193716_1000053_pt1 | contig 65906 bp, 60 predicted proteins | sample U2c1metaG_FD_145901 | JGI IMG/M metagenome (GOLD analysis project Ga0193716, IMG submission 145901) | Soil microbial communities from a riparian zone of the East river system, Colorado, United States - U2c1 | ecosystem: Environmental > Terrestrial > Soil > Riparian zone | place: USA: East River...
GTGGAGATTGTCGTCGCCGTCGGCCGCACCCGCCGTGCTGGTCGCCAGATTGCCGTAGATATGATCGTTGCCGTCGCCGGCGGCGATGAAATCGTTGCCGGCGCCGCCCATCAGCAGATCGCTCTCGGTGAAGTGGCCGTGCGAATCGGTGAAGGAGGACGAACCATAGATTGAATCGTCGCCTGCCCCGCCATCGACCGTATCGTTGGCCGCCGAGCCGTGAACATTGAGATCGATAACGTCGCTGCCGTCGAAACCGTAGACCGCGGTGGCGTGGCCATGACCGGCGTCGCCGGGCGTGATCGTCTCGCCGGCGGCCGTGCCGAGGCTGAGTTCGTCGCCATTGATGAAGATCAGGCCACTCGATGCCAGGTTCGACGCGGCGCTCAGCTGGCCCGCCGCGAAGGTGGCCGAATGCGTCCCGAAGGTAAGCGTGATGCTTTCGGCGGTGCTGCTGAGCGGACCGACCACAGCGGGCGTGTCGACCACGCCCAAAGTCGCGACGGATGCGCTTTCGAAAAACAGCCGATCGTCGGACGTGAAGCTTGCCGCGTCTGAAGCCGAGATCGTCTCGAAAATATAGTTCGCCATGGGAGCCCCCTCCGTGCCTGAAGCGCGGGGGCGGGCTGCGGGAGGCGGCCTTCCGCCGTGCGGCAAACTCTTATGCCGCCAAAACTAAACCGGATCAATGTTGTGCAGTAATGAATTGCTCTGGCCTTGGCCGACATTTGCCGACGTGCACCAAATCGAGGCGAAGCCAATATTATATATCGCGATTTTCTTAGATCGGATTTATTTCGATTTCATCATCGGTTCACGCACCCGGGTCGATCACCACCTGGTTGCGGCCGCCTTCCTTGGCGCGATAGAGCGCCTGATCGGCGCGATGGAGCAGATCCTCGCCCGTTTCCGGACCGTTCAGCGCGGCAACGCCCGCAGAGAAGGTGACGCGGCCGATCGGCGTGCCATCCGAGCGCGAGCGCAGCGTTCGCTCGGACAAGGCTTCGCGGATTTCATCGATGCGCGCGGCGGCCTCGATCACGGGCAGGCCTTCGAACAGGACGACGAATTCCTCGCCACCCTGGCGGCCGACGAAGGTGCGATCGTCGGCGTCTTCGGCCAGGACATCGCCCACCAGCCGCAGCACGCGATCGCCAACGGCATGGCCGTGAACGTCGTTCAAGCGCTTGAAATGATCGATGTCGCAAAACGCGACCGAGAGCGCGGAATCGGCCCTGCGCGCGGTGTCGATCGCGCGGTTCAAGGCCTGTTCGAGCGCGCGGCGGTTGAGCAGCCCGGTCAACGGATCGCGTTCGGCACTTTCCTGCGCGACGCTGAGGTCGCGCTGGAGCGCGCGCAACTCGCCGTTGGTCGAGCGCAGCCGCTTTTCGGCGGTCTCGGTACGGTCGATCATCTGCCGCGTGACGTTGAGCAGGGCCTCGACCGTGTTCTTGGGCAATTTCTGCGCGTCGATCGCCTTGGCGCTGGCATCCAGCGCGCGGCCGTAATCCGCCGCCTCGTCGGCCGAACGATCGACCATATCGACCGCCCCGTCGAGGCGATCGCGCGCCGACCGGATCAGATCGGACAATTGGCTGGCAAGCACCGCGAGATCGACCAGTTCGTCGGCGCCTATAAAATCGGAGTCGGAAGCAGGCGCGTCGAGCGGTTCCGGCGGGGTCGCGGCGTCGTGATCCGCCCCCAGCAATGCCCGCAGCCAGCCCTTCCGCTTGCCGGCGGCGAGGTCTTTCGGATCGTTGGGGATGCGGTCGTGGAACATATGTCCCTTACGAACACACCAGCCCTTTCTTTAGAGTTAAGGCGGGGCCGAAACGGTTAGAAAAAGGCACGCAATCGCACAGCATCACGGGTCGCGGCCCCCGAAGCGGTATTGTCGTATATCGTCCACACCTCGGACGCTGCCGTCCGCGCCTTGACGGTGGCGGCGTGCGCCACGACCGCGCCAGGGCCATATTCCGACCAATAGATACGCGGTGCGCCATGGAGCCGGAAATAAGCCAGCCCGGACCATCCGCCCGGCTCGGCGGCTTTGGGCACCGGCGCCGGATCGGCGGCGACGCGGGCGATGCGATGATGAACCAGCAAAGCGTCCGCCTCGGCGGAGAACCAGCTTGGGTGACGCGGTTCGCAGGCGAGCGATCCGGCGAGGCGATCTCGCACCCGCACGAAGAAGGTCTCCGCAATCGGCGCGGAGAAGGCCAGACTGGGCGGGAGTTGTACGAGCACGGGCCCGAGCTTCGGCCCGAGTGCGGCGATTTCCGCCACGAACCGGTCGAGCGGATCGTCGATGTCGACCAACCGCCGCTCGTGCGTGATCGCCTTGGGCAGCTTCACCGCGAAGCGGAAATCGGGCCCGACGCTCGCGGCCCAGCGCGCGTAGGTCGCCGGGCGGTGCGGCCGATAGAAGCTGCTGTTGATCTCGACCGCCGAAAAACAGGCCGCGTAACGTTCGAGGTTCGTGCCCTGCGTGGGGAAATGCGCTGCGAAGGCGGCGGGGATCGACCATCCGGCGGTTCCAATCCGCACGATCATCCGCGAGGGCGCCCAATCAGCATAGGCCTTTCGAAAGCGCCGATCATGCGATCGTTCCACACGGGCAGTTGAGCGTACCCGACGAAGCGGCTATCCGCTGCCCGCGCTGTGACGCGTGCGGAAGGCGAGAATGACGGCATCGATCGCGCTCGTCGACGACGATCGCAACATCCTGACCTCGGTGTCGATCGCGCTCCAAGCCGAAGGCTTCGCGGTGCGAATCTACACGGATGGCGAAACCGCGCTGAAGGCGCTGACCGACAATCCACCCGATCTGGCCGTGCTCGACATCAAGATGCCGCGCATGGACGGGATGGAGCTGCTGCGGCGACTGCGCGAGAAAAGCCCGGTCCCCGCGATCTTCCTTACGTCCAAGGACGACGAGCTGGACGAGGCGCTCGGCCTCGCGCTCGGCGCCGACGATTATATCACCAAGCCCTTCAGCCAGCGGCTGCTGATCGCACGCATCCGCGCGATCCTGCGCCGGGTCGAAATGCGCGGACGCGCCGACGGCGAGGACGGCACGCCCGCGGAAAAGATCGTGCGCGGCCGGCTGGAAATGGATCCGGCGCGCCACCGCGTCACGTGGGACGGCCGGGAAGTGACGCTGACCGTCACTGAGTTCCTGATCCTCGAGGCGCTCGCCCAGCGCCCCGGATTCGTTAAATCGCGCGATCAATTGATGGACACCGCCTACCAGGATGATGTCTATGTCGACGACCGCACGATCGACAGCCACATCAAGCGGCTGCGGCGAAAATTCCGACAGGTGGACGGCGATTTCAAGGCGATCGAGACGCTCTATGGCGTTGGCTACCGTTTTTCGGAGGAATGACGACGGCGAGGGCGGGTGGCGTCTGTCGCTCACCGCGCGCATCCTCGCCGTCAATATCTTCGCGCTGATCGTCCTCGCGGGCGGCTTCTTCTATCTCGATTCCTATCGCACCCAGCTGCTCGAGGAGCGGACGGACGAAATCTCGACCGAGACCGAGCTTGCTGCCTCGGCGGCGGCGGGGGTCGCGCCCGATGCGCTCAACCCGCTGCTGGAAAAATTGGGGCAGGCGAGCGGCTATCGCTTCCGTCTCTATCGCGACGCCGGCGCGCCGGTCGATTCGTGGAGCAACGGCCAGCCGTCCTACGTGCTGCGCGATCCCAATGAGGAGCCGTGGCGGCGCCACGTCGCGCGTTTCATGGACCGCGTGATCGACCATGTCGTCGGCGCCGAAGTGCCCGAACCCTTTGTCGAGCCCGATGTCGACCGGATGCGCGCGTGGCCCGAGGCGATCCGCGCGATGAAGACGGGCCAGATCCAGACCGCGATTCGGCGCGCGCCGGCGCGGACGCCGGTGATTTCGGGCGCGATGCGCGTCGGCGGGCGCAATCCGGGCGTGCTGCTGCTGACGAGCGACCAGCGCGACGTCGTCCACACCGTGCGCGCCGAGCGCTTCTGGCTGGGCCTCGTCCTGCTCGCCACCACTTTGCTGTCGATCGCGCTGTCGCTTTTCCTCGCGCGCACGATCGCGCGGCCGCTGCGCCGGCTCGCGCTCGCCGCGCATCGCGTCCGTCTCGGGCGTTCGCGCGAAGTGCAGGTGCCGCGCCTGCCCTCGCGCCGCGACGAGATCGGCACGCTCGCGCGCGCTTTGTCCGATATGAGCCAGGCCTTGCGCCAGCGGATCGACGCGACCGAGGCCTTCGCCGCCGACGTCGCGCACGAGATGAAGAATCCGCTCGCCTCGCTCCGGTCCGCGATCGACAGCCTCGAACTGGTCAAGGAGCCCGAGCTGCGCGAGCGGCTGCTGGCAGTGATCCGCGACGATGTCCGCCGGCTCGACCGGCTGATCACCGACGTGTCCGAAGCCTCGCGGATGGACGCCGAATTGTCGCGGGCGCGGTTCGAATCGGTCGATATGGGCCACATGATCGAGCAACTGGTCGACGCGCGCGAGGCGCGCGGCCTGCCCAACGGCATCAAGCTCGCCTTCGGACGGCCGCATCGCGGCAGCGCGGTCCTGTTCGGCGACGGCCAGCGGCTGGCGCGCGCGATCGAAAATCTGATCGACAATGCCATTTCCTTCTCGCCGCCGGGCGGGCTGGTGCAGGTGACCGCGATGCGCGACGGCCAGCAGGTGGTGGTGCGGGTCGAGGATGACGGGCCGGGCGTGCCGCCGGGCGAGCGCCAGGCGATCTTCAACCGATTCCATTCGATCCGGCCGGAGGGCGAGGCGTTCGGCCGCCATTCGGGGCTCGGCCTCGCCATCGCCAAGGCGATCGTCGAGGGCCATACCGGCACGATCTCGGTCACCGACCGCGACGACGACAATCAGGGCGCGCGCTTCACGATCCGGCTGCCGGCGGCGGAGAAATGACCGCCACGATCCACGCGAGCTGCGTCGCGATCGACGGGCGCGGCGTGCTGCTGACGGGCGCGTCGGGGTCGGGCAAATCGGATCTGGCGCTGCGGCTGATCGATCGCGGCGCGCGCCTGGTCGGCGACGACGGGCTCGTGATCGAGGCGCGCGGCCGCCATCTCTATGCCCGCTCCGGCCCGAACATCGAAGGTCAGATAGAGATACGCGGGCTCGGCATCCTGGCATTCGCCTCGATGGCCGAAGCGCCGCTCGCTCTGGTGATCGCGCTTGACCAGCCCGTGCCGCGCATGCCGGACGAATCGCTGCCGGTGCGCGTGATCGAGGGCCTGACGCTGCCGATCATCGCGCTCGACGCGTTCGAGGCGTCGGCGCCGGTCAAGGTCGAGAAAGCATTGTTGCTTTATGGACTGAACCCGTGAGTCGTCCGACGCGCATCCTGCTGGTCACGGGCCTGTCCGGCGCGGGCCGCACCACCGTGCTCAAGACACTTGAGGATATCGGCTGGGAGACGGTCGACAATCTTCCACTCAGCCTGCTCGACCGCCTGTTATCGAGCCCGCTGCCGCAAGGTGCTCCCGACGAGGACCAGCCCCTCGCGATCGGCATCGACAGCCGCACGCGCGGCTTCGACGCGGGCGCGATCCTGCGCCGCGTCGCGAAATTGCGCGAGGAACAACAACAGCCGGTCGAGATCGTGTTCGTCGATGCCGCCGATGCGGTGCTGGCGCAGCGTTTCTCGGCAACGCGCCGCCGCCATCCACTCGCGCTCGATCGCCCGGCCGAAGACGGTATCGCCAGCGAACGCGAGATGCTTGAGCCGCTGCGCGACGCCGCCGAGCATCTGATCGACACGAGCGAGACCACCAGCAACACGCTCCAGCACGATATCCGCCAGCGCTTCGGCGACGTTTCGGCGGCGCCGCCGACCTTGATCGTATCGTCGTTCAGCTATGCGCGCGGACTGCCCCGCGATGCCGATCTCGTGCTCGACATGCGTTTCCTGCGCAATCCGCACTGGGACGGGGATTTGCGGCCCGGCACCGGCCTCGATGCCGACGTCGCCGCCTATATCGCGGCCGACCCGGCCTATGCGCCCGCGCTCGACCAGATCGAGCAACTGCTGCTGACCCTGCTGCCGCGCTATCAGCGCGAAGGGAAAAGCTACATCACCATCGCCTTCGGCTGCACCGGCGGGCGCCACCGGTCGGTCCATGCCGCCGAGACCATCGCCAAGCGGTTGCGCGCGGCGGGTTTTTCGCCCACCATCGCCCATCGTGACCTGGCCAAAGAACAATCGGGCGCGCGGGAGAGGAAGCCGGACGATGGCATTGGGGCAATCGCGACGGTGAGAAAATGATCGGATTGGTGCTGGTAACGCATGGCCAGCTCGCAGCGGAATTCGTGCGGGCAATGGAGCATGTCGTCGGTCCTCAAGAGGCAATCGAGTCGATCTGTATCGGCCCCGAGGACGATATGGAGGCGCGCCGCGCCGACATTTCGCGCGCGGTCGCGGCGGTCGATCAGGGACGCGGAGTGATCCTGCTGACCGATCTGTTCGGCGGCACGCCTTCGAACCTTGCCATATCGCTGATGGAGCCGGGCCGGATCGAGGTGATCGCGGGCGTCAACCTGCCGATGCTGATCCGGCTGGAAGGCGCGCGCAAGATGATGAAGGTCCAGGCGGCGGTCGCCGCCGCGCGCGAAGCCGGCCGCAAATATATTTCAGTCGCGTCGGAAGTCCTGGGCGCCGCCGCCGCATGACGGTCGAGCGGTCCGTCACCATCACCAACAAGCGCGGCCTGCACGCGCGTGCCAGCGCCAAATTCGTCACCCTCGCCTCGAGCCAGCCGGCGGCGGTCGAGGTCGAGAAGGACGGCTCGCGCGTCGCCGGAACCTCGATCATGGGATTGATGATGCTGGGCGCGGCGATGGGCGACAATGTCATCATCAGCGCCCAGGGCGACGGCGCCGAAGCCGCCGTCAGCGCGCTGTGCGATCTGGTCGAGAACAAGTTCGGAGAGGAGTGACGAGCAGAGACGCATGTCCGGGGAACATGCGACCGCTTGTCACCGGCTGCGGACAGCAGCCGCGCGGACCATCGAATAGGCGCCGCTACCGATCGGCGCGCGGGCGGTATCAGCCTAAACCCGCGATCCGCTTCAGCGCCTTGGTATCGAGCAGTTTGACCCGGCCGCGCGTGCCCGCGATCAACTTGTCGCCACGCCAGCGACTCATTATGCGGCTGACCGTCGGCAAGGTCGCCGAGGTCAATTCGGCTAGGTCCTGACGCGACAAGGGCAGTTCGCAGCCGTCGGCCGCCGCCTCGCCATAGATGCGCCTTTTCATCCGCAGCAAAGTGCGTGCGATTCGCGGCTCGACCGGCACCGAGGCGACCTCCTCCAGCCGCTCGATCAATTGTTCGGCATAATTGGTCACGGTACGCAGCACGTTGGCGGTCAGCACCGGATTATGCTCCATCAGCTGGCGCAGGCCTTCGACCGGCCAGCACAAAGCTTCGACCGGCGTGACGGCGGTGGCGGTGGCATGGTTGCGGCGATCCTCCGCCGCGCCGAGCGTGCCGATCGGCTGACCGCGCCCAAGCAGGGTCAGCGTCAGCGCGCTGCCATCCTCGGATGCGCGCCACACCTTGACCCGGCCCTTGGTGATGACGAACAATTCATCGCCGGTCTCACCCTGCGCGAACAAGGTCTCCCCAATCGCGAATTTGCGCAGCGAAGCCCGACGCTCCAAGGCGTCGCGATCCTGCGGACTGAGTCCCGCAAAGAGCGGGCTGGTGCTCATTGCCCCGTCCGATCGGCTGTATGGCACCGGCGCCCCCGAGCCACTCCGGCAGAATTAATAAACCCATTTCGGTTCTATGTCGCGCTACTTGTCCTGGCGCAAAGACGGGACGCTTCCGAAACGATAAGGAGGGCGCTTCGCCCCCGACATTCCCGTTCCCGTCGCGTGAGTTTTGCGTGCAGACGCTACCTATTGAGACGATCGCGATCGTCGAGGCCACCGCGCCCGACGTCAAGGCCAACGCGGCCGCGATAACCTTCCGCATGTGGCATCATCTGCCCTCGGAGGGCGCGCGCCGCTTGCTGTTCGCGGAATTCGCGCTCGACGGGCGAGTCGTCGGTCTGTTGGAGGCGATCGTGGTCACGACACGCCGGAAATGGCCCGACGCGCTGCCGCGATTGCTGACACCGGTGGAAGCGAAGGGATCGTCGTCAATTTATTCGACAATTGAAACCGCGTTGATGTTGGCTTTGGCCGAAGCTTTGGGCAAGATGGCAACCAATTCGGTGCTGAATGCCTGGAAACAGGCGTTTCGGTTCCTAACTGAGGGACTTACAGTTTAATTCCCCTCGGCGGCGTATGCGATGCTACCCCCCAAGGGCATCGTTTTTGCCGAGGGATGACATGGATGTTGGCCTGTCCCGCAAGGGACCTCTGTGCCGACATGGCGACCCACCCCCACAGGGTCGTCGACGCTGCGCAAGGCAGTCCCCATGTCAAGCATTGCGGCCCGGCGGTGCGAGCGCCCGCCGGGCCGGACATGCGGGCCTTGCCGCCGTCCCGGCGCCGCCCTAGCTAGACCGCATGGCTGAGGCCCTGCCCTCTCTCGTTCCGCTGATCGACGGCTTTGGCCGGCGAATCACCTATCTGCGCATCCCGGTAACCGGCGGATGAGCGGCGAACGCAAGCTGGCGCTGGCCGCCTCCCCCTCTCCTCTGGCGCAGGATGCCGCCAAGGAATTGAAGCGCCGCTACGAATGGTTCCCGCCGAGCGAAGCGGAGATCATGGTCGCGCTCGGCGGCGACGGCTTCCTGCTGCAGACCTTGCACCAGATGCTCGACCGGCACCGGGCGTTGCCCGTGTTCGGGATGAATCTCGGCACGGTCGGCTTCCTGATGAACGAATGGTCGCCCGACCTGCTCGAAAACCGGCTGATCGGCGCCAAGACGATCAAGGTCGCGCCGCTCAAGATGGACGCGGTCACGATCGATGGAGAGAAGGTCTCGCTGGCGGCGATCAACGAGGTGTCGCTGCTGCGCGAGACGCGCCAGACCGCGTGGATCGAGGTCAGCGTCGACGGCCGGGTCGTGCTGACCGAGCTGGTCGCGGACGGCGTGCTCGTCTCCACCCCGGCGGGCTCGACCGCGTATAATTTCTCCGCGCACGGGCCGATCCTGCCGCTGGAAAGCGCATTGGTGGCGCTGACCCCGATCAGCCCGTTCCGCCCGCGCCGCTGGCGCGGCGCGATCCTGCGCGACAGCAACCGCATCAAGTTCCGGGTGCTCGATCCGGTCAAGCGCCCGGTCAGCGCGGTCGCCGACCAGCGCGAAGTGCGCGACGTCGCCAGCGTCGAAGTGATCGTCGATCGCGGCAATCCGCTGACGCTGATGTTCGATCCCGAGCACGCGCTCGACGACCGCATCGTGATGGAGCAGTTCGCCATCTAGATTTGGGGGACGGAACCGCTTGCCACCGCGCGACGCTTTTGCCATAGGCCGCGCCTCCAACGGCCCAACGGGCCTGTTCCCCGGTAGCTCAGTGGTAGAGCGTTCGACTGTTAATCGAATGGTCGCTGGTTCGAATCCGGCCCGGGGAGCCATTCTTCCAGCATAGCACGATGGCACGGGGCGGCCTCACTCCGCCGCGATCGCCTCGCCCGGGTTCAAGCCGGCCAGCCGCCGCACCGCATCGCAAATCTGCCCGGGGATGGGCGAATCCCAGCCTTTGGGCAGGCTGATCACGATCGAGGATATCGCGCCGTCCTCATCGAGCGGCTTGTAGCAGACGTCGTCCGACCGCATCCGCCGTGCGCTTGCGGGCACGATGCTGGCCCCCGCTCCCGCCGCCACTAGGCCAAGCGCGGCGAGTACGTCGCCGATCTCGGTCTTGCGCATCGGCACGAAGCCGGCGCGGTCCATCAGGTGCGTGACCATGTCCGACCGCCGGATCGTGCCGAGCTCGCCATAGACAATGATATTCTCGCACTCGAGATCGGCGAAGCGGAGCGCCGGATGGTCGTCGCCCGCCAGCGGATGTCCCATCGGCAGCGCGACCAGATAAGGTTCCTGGCGGACGACCCTTTGCTCCACCGCATCGTCGGGAATCAGCTCGCGCCCGACCCCCACCTCCGCGACGCCGGTGCGGATCGCGTCGATCTGATCGCGCGCGGAAAGCTGCCTCAAATCGATATCGAGATGCGGATTGACCGACCGGAGATATTTCACGACCGCCGGCAGGTGGCCGTAGAGCGCGGAGGTTTCGAAGCCGATGCGCAATATCTGCCGCCCGCTGTGCCCGTGCGTCACCGTCTCCTTCTTGAGACGCTCGACACGCGACACGATCTCCTGCGCGCGTTCGCGGAAGAATTCGCCCGAGCTGGTCAATCGCATCGGCCGCGCGTCGCGATCGATCAGCCGCACCCCGAGCTCGTCCTCGAGATGGCTGATCTGCCGGCTGAGCGGCGGCTGGGCGATATGCATCTCCTCCGCCGCGCGAGTGAAGTTCATCGTCCGCGCGACCGCCAGGAAATAGCGAAGCTGCCGTAGTTCCATCCGCACTCCATACCGAAATGGTTGGGCGACCAAGCGCATCGATCTTGGACGCCCTGGTAACGAATATCTAGATGGGGTTTCAGCAGCGTCCCTGGAGGCCTTTTTGCCCCCCTTTTGGGCCTCCCGCTGCTCCGGTCTGTGCCTTCGTGCCGTTGCAAGACGAGGCACAGACCGGCCCCTTTTTCAACCGAGCGGCTCGGCCGGAACGCCCTTGCGGGCGAGCGGGCGGACGCGTGCCGAAAGGATCCGGGTCGTGACGCAGCTCGCACTCTCTCCCACGCAGCAGCAGGCGCAGCCGATCTTCTCCCGCATCGAACAGCGCGTGCTGGATATCGCCTGGCGCGACAGCCGCCGCGTGCCGCTGCTGAGCCAGCCCGCCTTCCGCAAACTGCGTCGCCTGTTCGGCCTGCCCGAGCAATTGCCGCTCGCCGACAGGCGGCTGGAGGCGCTGCGCTCCTATGCGCTCCGCGCGCTGCGTTGCGCCGGCCTGGTCTCGTCCAGCGACGAAGAGGTGCTGATCGCCAACGGTTATTCGTACGAGCAGGTCACCACGCTCCGGATCGCACTGAAGGTGCGGCAGGTGGCGCAATGACCGTTCCTTTCCCGATCCCCCGTACCAAGGCCGCCCCGGATCTGTGCTGCGCATTGCGCCGCGCCAACCGGCTGAGCCAGGCCCGGATCGAGGCGCGCTATGCCGAAGCCGATCTGAGCTTCTCGCAGGGCTCGGTACTGCGGTGGTTGCGGGTCCACGGTGCGCAGAGCCTGCGCGAACTGGCCCAGGGTCTGGGCATCCGCCCGGTGGCCGCCACGCGCATCGCCGAAGGGCTCGAACTGCGCGGACTGCTCGAACGGGATCCCCGGTCCACGGCTCGCAATCCGATGGTCGTGCTGACCCTCGCCGGAATAGTGAAGATGGACCAGATCGCGGCCGAGATCGCGCGGCGCTGGCGGTGCATCCACAACGGGCTGAGCGATGCCGAACTCGACCAGCTTATCGCGCTGCTGGGCAAATTGTCCGACGCGATCGACCCGAACCTCGCGCAAGCGCCCAAGGAGGCCTGAACCATGCGCACGACCCTGCTTTCGCTTTCCGCGCTGCTGCTTGCGAACTGCGCTGCCGTGCCGCACGACCAGCCGGTCGTCGCCAAGGTGGCGGCCGCCTCGGTCGGCGTCGGTCAGGACACGGCGTCGATCGATGCCCGCTGGTGGGATGCCTTCGGCGATGCCCAGCTTGGAAGCCTGATCGACGCCGGTCTGGCCGCCAATCCGACGCTCGACGCCGCTTTGGCGCGCGTCCGCGCGGCGCAGGCCGAGATTGCGATCCGCCATGCCGACCAGCTTCCCCAGGTCGCGGCCGACGGGCAGGCGACCGAACAGCGACTGAGCGACAAATATCTGATCCCGCCGCCTTATGCCGGCACCACCCGCGCGGTGGCGCAGGTCCAGGCCGGGCTCAACTGGGACCTCGATCTGTTCGGCCGTCAGCGCGCTTTGGTCGCCAAGGCGCGCTCCAGCGCCGAGGCCGCGCAGCTCGATGCTGACGCGGCGCGGCTGACGATCTCCACCAGCATCGCGCAGACCTATATCGGCCTGGCGCGCGCCGAGCGGCAAATCCAGGTCGCGCAGGGTTTCGTCGATACGCGGCAGCAATCGCTCGCTTATGTGAAGTCGCGCAGCCGCAACGACCTCGCCAACCAGATCGAAGTGCGTACCGCCGAGACTTTGCTGGCCGAGGCCGAGCAGGCCAAGGTGCGCGCAGAACGGCAGCGCGACCTGTTGATCCATGCGCTCGCCGCGCTGGCGGGCCGGGGCGCCGATTTCTACGCGTCGGTGACGCCGCCGGCGCTCGCGCTCGACACGCCGCCGGCGGTCCCGGCGGTGCTACCCGCCGACCTGCTCGGCCGCCGGCCCGATCTGCTCGCCGCCGAGGCGCGGATCGACGCCGCAATGGCCGACCGCAAAGTGGCGCGCGCCGATTTCCTGCCCAACGTCAATCTGCAGGCGCTGGCGGGCTTCTCCGCGATCGGGCTCGGCAACCTCTTCACCAGCGGCGCCGGGACTTATGGTGCGGGCGCGGCGATCCACCTGCCGATCTTCGAGGCGGGCAAATTGCGCGCGCAATATCGCCAGGCGACCGCCGACCTCGACCTCGCGGTCGCGGACTACAATCAGGGCGTATTGCAGGCCGTCCGCGAGACGTCCGACGCGCTGACTGGCATCCAGGCCGCCGACGCCGATCTTGCCCAGCAAAAACTGGTCGTGTCCGGCCTGCGCGACACGGTGCGGCTCGACCAGGTGCGGGTCTCGACCGGGCTCGCCTCCAAGCTCGACGCGATCGACAGCGGCTTCCGCCTGCTCGAGGCGGAGCAGGCTCTGGTCGATTTGCAGGCCGACGGCCTCGTTCGCCGCGTGCAGCTCGTCGCCGCTCTGGGCGGCGGTTTCAAGGACAAGACCAGCGAGGCCGCGGCCTCTTCCAAGGACAAGGTTTCATGAAGAACGAACGCAATTTCGATCGCGCCGAGGCCGCCGACGATCAGGAGATCGCCCAGGCGCTGCCGGCGACCATCGTCCGCGGCAAGCCTCGCGCACGCAAGGTCGGCTTCGCGCTGCTGGGCGGCACCGCGCTGCTCGCGGCGGCGGGTTATGGCGCGCTCGTCCTGCTTTCCCCGCCGAGCGTGGAGACCGACGACGCTTATGTCGGCGGCGACATCGTCTCGATCACCGCGCGCGAGGGCGGCACCGTGCTCGCATTGCATGCGGACAATACGCAACAAGTGCGCCAGGGCGCGCCTCTGATCGATCTCGATCCGGCGACCGAAGATGTCGCACTGGCATCGGCGGAGGCCGAACTCGGCCGCACCGTGCGCGACTTCCGCTCGCAGAACGCGGCGGTTGACGAGGCCTCAGCCGAAATCCTCCAGGCGCGTGCCGATCTCGGCAAGGCCCAGGACGATCTGACGCGCCGCCGCGCGGCGGCGGCCGAAGGCGCGGTCTCGGGCGAGGAAGTCAGCCATGCCAATGACGCGCTGCAGGTGTCGCGCGCGAACCTGACGTTGGCCGCGGCCAAGCGCGCCCAGGCGGCGAGCGCGGTCCAGGGCACGAGCGTCTACGACAATCCGGCGGTGCTGGCGGCGATCACCAATGTGCGGCGCGCCGCGATCAGCCGGGCCTATATGCACATCCAAGCGCCGGTCGGCGGCATCGTCGCGCAGCGCACGGTTCAGCTCGGCCAGCGGGTCGCGCCGGGCACTCCGTTGATGGCGGTAGTGCCGATCAACGCGCTGTGGGTCGATGCCAATTTCCGCGAAACCCAGCTCAAGGATCTGCGCGTCGGCCAGCCGGCCAGCATCCGCACCGACATCTATGGCAAGAGCGTCACCTTCCACGGCAAGGTGCTCGGCCTGGGCGCGGGCAGCGGCAACGCTTTCGCGCTGTTGCCGCCGCAGAATGCGTCGGGCAACTGGATCAAGATCGTCCAGCGCGTGCCGGTGCGCATCGCGCTTAATCCCAGCGAGCTGGAAAAGACCCCGCTCCGCATCGGCCTCTCGGTCGACGTCAAGGTTGCGACCGGCGACAAGAGCGGCGCTTTGGTGGGGGGTGCGCGGGCGCCTTCGGGCGGCGTGCAGCAGAGCATCGACGGCGGCCCCGCGGTCGAGACGCAGATCCGGCGGATCATCGCCCAGAATATGGTATCGGGCCGGTGAGCCAGGCGGCGCCCTCCGAGCCGGCGCCGCTGGTCGGCGTGGCGCTCGCAATCACCTCGATCGCGCTGGCGCTCGGCACCTTCATGCAGGTGCTCGACGGCACGATCGCCAACGTGTCGCTGCCGACCATCTCAGGCAATCTCGGGCACAGCACCGACGACGGCACCTGGGTGATCACCTCGTTCGCGGTGGCGAACGGAGTGACCGTGCCGCTGACCGGCTGGCTGATGGCGCGCTTCGGCGTGGTGCGGACCTTTACCGCGTCGGTGATCGCCTTCACCTTTGCTTCCTTGCTGTGCGGCGTCGCCTGGAGCCTGGATTCGCTGATCGCCTTCCGCATCCTGCAGGGCGCGGTGTCCGGGCCGATGATCCCGGGCAGCCAGGCGCTGCTCATCTCGATCTTCCCACATCACAAGCGCGGCACCGCGCTTGCCATCTGGTCGATGACCACGCTTGCCGCGCCCGTGCTGGGGCCGGTGATGGGTGGCTATATCTCGGACAATTATCACTGGGGCTGGATCTTCCTGATCAACGTGCCCGTCGGCCTGGTCGCGGGCCTGATCAGCTGGAAGGCGCTGTCGAAGCGCGAGACGCCGACGCGCAAGCTGCCGATCGATACGGTCGGCCTGCTGCTGCTCGCCTTCTGGGTGTTCAGCCTGCAGACCGTGCTCGATCTCGGCAAGAATCGCGACTGGTTCCACAATGAGCTGGTCGTCGTGCTCGCGATCTGCACGGTCTTCGGCTTCATCGCCTGGCTGATCTGGGAGCTGACCGACGGCCATCCCGCGATCGATCTATCGATCTTCCGGCGACGCAACTTCACATTCGGCACGATCGCGCTCTGTCTCGGTTATGCGCTGTTGTTCGCGAACAACCTGCTGCTTCCGCTCTGGCTGCAGGAATATCTGGGCTACACCGCCACCTGGGCAGGCCTGGTCGCAGCGCCCGCGGGGCTCGTGGCGGTCGCGGCGACGCCGTTCATCGCGCGGCTCAAGATCGACCCGCGCATCCTGGCGACGGTCTCGTTCCTTGCCTTCGGTGCGTCCTACTTCCTGCGCTCGCGCTACACGCCGGATGCGACTTTCCTGACGCTCGCCACGCCGCTCGCGCTGCAGGGCTTCGCGATGAGCACCTTCTTCGTGCCGTTGCTGACGATCTCGCTCGACGGCATTCCGCCCGATCGCCTGCCGTCTGCAAGCGGCATCTCCAATTTCGCGCGCATCACCACCGCCAGCTTCGCCGCCTCGCTGATCACGACCTTCTGGGATCGGCGCGAGTCGCTCCATCAGGAGCAATTGGTCACCGGCGCGACGCCTTTCTCGCCAATCTATGCCCACGCGACGGCGCAGCTGCAGGATGCGGGGATGAGCCAGCGCCAGGCGGCGGGATCGATCCTGCGCCAGGTGGTGGAGCAATCCTATCTGCTCTCGTCGCTCGAGCTGTTCTGGCTCTGCGCCTGGATGGCACTGTCGATGGTGGCGCTCGTCTGGGTGACGCGCCGCCCCGCGCCGACCAACCACGTGGTGGCCGCCGATTGATCAGGCGACGACCTGAAGCCGCTTCAACGTCAATGACAGCCCCGCGCCGCAGGTGAGCAGCACAGCCCCGATCGCGAACACCAATTGGCTCGCCTGCGGGAAGAGCGCGTGCACGATCGAGCCCATGCAGGACGACACGACCAGCTGCGGCACGACGATGAAGATGTTGAAGATGCCCATATAGACGCCGAGCTTGCGTGCCGGCAGCGCGCCCGCGAGCAGGGCATAGGGAATGGTCAGGATGGAGGCCCACGCCATGCCCATGCCGATCATCGCCACCAGCAGCAGATGCGGATCGCCGAGCAGCGGGATGGCGAGAAAGGCGGCAGCGCCGGCGAGCAGGTTGATCGCGTGCACGGCCGGTTCGCCGATGCGCTTGGCCAGTTGCGGAATGACGAAGGCGTAGAGCGCGGCGATGCCGTTATAGGTCGCGAACAGCAGGCCGACCCAATCGGCGCCGTTCTGATAGGCCGGGCTTGCCGGATCAGCGGTTCCGAACTGCAGGCGCGCGATCACCGGCGTTGCGTAGATCCACAGGATGAAGAGCGCGGACCAGGACAGGAACTGGATCTGTGCCAATCGCCGCATCAAGGGCGGCATCGACCTCAGATCGCTCAACAGATGGTTGAGCATCGTGTCGGTGCGGCCCCCACCCACCCCCCAGCGATTGGCGAGACGCGCCAGGCCGAAGCCGGCAAGGCCCACGCCGAGCACGTAAAGCGGCTTGTCGAGGCCAAGCGTGGGGATCGCAGCCAGCACTATGACCCCCACCACCAGCCAGGCGAGATCGGTCGCGATGGGCGCGGCGGGCGCGAAACCGGGTTCGGCAGGCGCGTGGTCGAAGCGCGCCAACTCCTCGGGCGGATATTCGCGCGTCGTCACGACCGTCCACAGCACGGTGGCGAGGACCGCGAACGCGCCGATATAGAAGGCCCAGGCGACCGAATGTGGGATCTGACCGGGCGGCGCGGTGTTGGGCACGCCGAGCCAGGCCAACAGCGCCGGCGCCGCCGAGGCGGCCACCGCGCCCGCGCCGATGAACACCGTCTGGAGCGCATAGCCGGCGGTGCGCTGCGACGCGTCGACCATGTCGCCGACGAAGGCGCGGAACGGCTCCATCGAGATGTTGATCGACGCGTCGAGCATCCACATCAGAGCCGCCGCCATCCACAGCAAGGACGCGTTCGGGAACAGGATCAGGGCCAGCGAACAAAGACAGGCGCCGATCAGGAAATAAGGCCGCCGCCGCCCGAGTCTGCCCCAGGTGCGGTCGCTCAGATGGCCGATGATCGGCTGGACGATCAGGCCGGTCGCGGGCCCAGCGATCCACAGGATCGGCAGCTCGTCAATCGACGCGCCGAGCGTCTGGAAGATGCGGCTGACATTGGCATTCTGCAGCGCGAACGCGACCTGAATGCCGAAGAAGCCGAAGGAGAGGTTCCACAATCCCCAGAAGCCGAGCCGCGCCCGGCTTGCCGGAGGGGCGCCGCTCACGCCCCCTTCTCGGCGATGTAGCCCGCATAGGCGCCAAGCTGGTCGCCTTCGACGCTCCCCACCTGATCGATCATGTGGCGCGCATAGGGCGCCGACCAGGATGCGGGTTCAGACGAGAGGTTGAAGCAGCAGAGCAAGGTTAGCCCTTCATGGCATCGTTCGAACGCGAGCACGCGATCGTCCGCATGGAGCACGCTAAGATCGCCGAGCCGCAGCGCATCCTGATCATTCCTGAGCGCGAGCAGGCGGCGCGTCAATCCGAGCGGCGAAGCGGGATCGGCTTCCTGCCGGTCGATCGCCAACGCGGCATGATCGGGACCGACCGGCAGCCAGGGCTTGCCGTCCGAAAAACCCAAAGCCGGTGCGCCCGCGCGCCACGGCATCGGCGTCCGCGCGCCGTCGCGCGACAAGGTCATCGGCCAATTGGCGATCGCTTCGGGATCCTGCAGGTCGGCGAAAGCGACCTCGACCTGGGGCAGGCCCAATTCCTCCCCTTGATAGAGGAAGATGTTACCGCGCAGGCAGACCAGCAGCAGCATCTTGATCGCGGCGAAGGCGGGTTCGTGCCCCGGCGCGCTCCAGCGCGAGACAGCCCGCGGCGCATCGTGATTTTCGAACGCCCAGCTCGGCCAGCCGAGCCCGTCCTGATCGGGCCAGCAGGCGAGCGAATTGCTTACCAAGGTGGGCGTCAGTTCCTGTGCGTAGAGGAAGTCGAAGCTGTAGGCGCTGCTCAGCCGCCCGTCGCCGCCGGTGAACAGCTTCATCTCGCGGTCGCTGTCGTCGCCGCCAACCTCGGCCACGGTGAAGCGGCCGCCATAGGAATCGAGCAGCGCCCTTATGTCCTGAAGGAAGCCGACAATGTCGGGGTGGCTCTGATTGTAGAGATGCTGCTGATAGTCAAACGGCCGCGTGCGCAGCGCATTGTCGGTCTTGGACGGATTATCCTTGAGCGACGGGTCGTGCATCGAGAAGTTGATCGCATCGAGCCGGAAGCCGTCGACGCCGCGATCGAGCCAGAAGCGCGCGACACTCAGCAAAGCCTCCCGCACCGCAGGTACGTGGCAATTGAGTTGCGGCTGGGCGGACAGGAAATTGTGCAGATAATATTGGCGGCGGCGCGCATCCCAGGTCCAGGCCGGGCCGCCGAATACCGACTGCCAGTTGCTGGGCGGGCTGCCGTCGGGCTTGGGATCGGCCCAGACGTACCAGTCGGCCTTGGCGTTGTTCCAGCTCGACCGGCTTTCGGTGAACCAGGGGTGGTGATCCGACGTGTGCGAATAGACCTGATCGATGATCACACGCAGACCGAGCGCGTGCGCGCGGGCGATCAAGGCGTCGAAATCGGCAAGCGTGCCGAAGATCGGATCGACGTCGCGATAATCCGAAACGTCATAACCGAAATCAGCCATCGGCGAGGTGAAGAAAGGCGACAGCCAGATCGCATCGACACCCAGGCTCGCGACATAATCGAGATGCGCGGTGATACCGGGCAGATCGCCGATCCCGTCGCCGTTCGAATCCGCGAAGCTGCGCGGATAGATCTGATAGATGCTGGCACCGCGCCACCAGGCGCGATCATCCTGGGCGAGCGCGTGCGGGCTGGACTGGGTAATGCTCATCGGGACGGGTCTGCCTCGCAGAAAAGAAAGCCCAGGGGAGGAATGGAAAGCGACAGGCTGCCCGGCGCCGCCGGCAAAGCCGGGCACGCGCCGGCCAGTGCATGGAAATGGCGCGAGCGCGGATCGATCTCGACATTGGCGGTGATCGCCTCGGTCGAGCTGTTGAAGGCGATCAGCAGTTCGTGGCCATCGGTGGGATCGAAGCGCGATGCGGCGAACAGGCCGGGCTTGTCGGAGGCGAAGCGGACGACCTGACGCCCACGCCGGAGCGCGGCATGGTCGCGGCGCAAGGCCGCCAGTTCGGCGATGGCGCGATAGATCGGGTGCTGCGGGTTGAAGCTGGATAAAGCGGTGGTGGCGTCGGTGCCGACCAATCTGGTGGCGTTGTAGGACGCGACTTTGCTGGCGAACATGTCCTCCCGCGCGGCGCGATCGTCGCCATTGCCGGCGAAGCCCTGCTCGTCGCCCGAATAGATAGTGGGCACACCACGCAGCCCGAACAGCATCGCATGCGCGAGGATCACGCGCCGAAGCACCTCTTCGTCGCCCGCCTGCGGCAATGCCCTGCGCACGAAATGCGCGAAGCGGCCCATATCGTGATTGCTGACGAAGGTCGGCATGGCGAGCGTCGCGGGTGCGCCGCCCTGATAGAGCGGGTCGCCCTTGAACAGCAGATCGAGGCCATCGCTGCCGCCGGTCCCGGCCAGCGCCTGCAGCATGGCCGCACGGAAGGCGAAATCGAGGACCAGTGGCATGCCGTCATTGCGCGTGTGTTCGGCCTGCTGCGCGACATCGATCACCGGCGTCGAGACCTCGCCGAAGATAGTGAAATTGGGGATGCCGCGCGCCTTGGCGCGCGTCATCATCGCCGGCACGAAGGCGCGCCAGAATTCGGGATTCACATGGCGTTCGGTATCGATGCGGAAGCCATCGATACCGAAGCGGTCGATCCATCCTCCGAAAATGTCGATGAAGCCGCGCACGACGCGCGGATGTTCGGTCATGAGGTCGTCGAGCCCCATGAAGTCGCCCATCGTCGAACTCTCGCCGGCGAAGCTCGAATTGCCGCGATTGTGATAATAGATCGGATCGTTGAGCCAGGCCGGCACCTTGATCTGCTTCTCGGCCTCGGGAACGTAGACCTGATAAGCGTAATCCGGATCGGTCAGCTTCGCGAAATTCGCGTCGGTCTGGACCTGATCGCCCAGGAAACCCGGATTGATCGGCTTGCCGCCAGGGCCCCCCTGCCGCTGAAACGGATAATCTGCGCGCGAACGATAGGGACAGCCTTTCGGGCAATCGCGATACTGGATGACGTCGGCGGTGTGGTTCACCACGATGTCCATGTAGACCTTCATTCCGCGCGCATGGGCGGCGTCGACCAGCGCCTTGAAATCGGCGTCGGTGCCGAAATGCGGATCGACGTGGGTGAAGTCGGTGATCCAGTAGCCGTGATAGCCCGCGCTTTCGTAGCCCGGCGGGCCCTGGACGATCTTGTTCCCAAAGATCGGTCCGACCCAGATCGCGGTCGCACCGAGGCCCTGGATATAATCGAGGCGGTCGCGCAGCCCCTTCAGGTCGCCGCCATGATAGAAACCGGCGTCGGTTGGGTCGTATCCGGTGACGAGCCGGCCGCCGTTCAGGCCACCGCGATCGTTTGCGGGATCGCCATTCTCGAATCGGTCGGGCAGCAGGAAATAGACGGTCTCGTCTTCGGGAAGCCGCGCACGCATCGCCGCCAATGAAGCAGCAGCGGGGTGCTGACTGGACGCCGACGCGGCCATCGCAGCCGACGGCAAAGCCAGCGCCAGGCCAAGCAGCGCCAAGGCCTGCCGCGCAAATGGCAAAGCGCTCTTCATGGCAGCGACCGCAGCATCCCCTCTCTTTTGCCGCCTTGTGCCATCAACCGCGGCGATTGGAGCAAGAATACGTATGTCATCGGGGCACGAGCCATGGCGCGCCCGTGCCGTCGGCTTGCCAGTGATTGTGGCCAGGGCTACCCCCGAGGCTTGGCATGACGCATCACCCTGACATGCTCCGCTCGATTGCCATTATCGGCGGCGGCTCGGCCGGATGGATGACGGCGGCGGCCTTGGCCAATGCGGTCGGCGAGAATATCGCCATCGCGCTCGTGGAATCCGAGGAGATCGGGACAGTCGGCGTCGGCGAAGCGACGATCCCGCCGATCAAGTCGTTCAACGCGCAACTCGGGATCGACGAAGCCGAGTTCGTCAAAGCGACGCAGGCGAGCTTCAAGCTCGGCATCGAATTCGTCGGCTGGGGGACGGCGGAGAGCCGCTATTTTCATCCCTTCGGCACGCACGGCACCGATTTCGACCGGGTCGGGCTGCACCATTATTGGGTGCGCGCGCACCTGCGCGGCGACCCCACCCCGTTCGACGATTATTCGATGTGCAAGGCGTTGGCGCACGAGAACCGCTTCGGCCCGCCGGTCGAAAACCCGCGCGACGTGCGCTCGACCCATGCTTACGCCTATCATTTCGACGCCGGGCTCTATGCGCGGTTCCTCCGAAATTATGCCGAAGCACGTGGGGTCGTGCGTCACGAGGGCAAGGTAGTCGATGTCGCGCGCGACCCGCTGAGCGGGAATATCGCATCCGTGCGGCTGGCCGACGGGCGCGAGATCGCGGCCGATCTCTTCGTCGATTGCTCGGGCTTCGTCGGCCTGCTGATCGAGCGCGCGTTGGGCGCAGGCTATGACGACTGGACGCATTGGCTGCCGTGCGACCGCGCGCTCGCCATGCCCTGCGCCAACAGCCGGCCGCTGACGCCTTATACCCGCTCGACCGCGCACGAAGCGGGCTGGCAGTGGCGGATCCCGCTGCAACACCGGCAGGGCAACGGCCATGTCTATTGCTCGCGCTACATCAGCGACGACGAGGCGGCTTCGGTGCTGCGGGCAAACCTGGACGGCGAAGCGCTGGCCGAGCCGCGCCTGCTGAAATTCACGACCGGCCGGCGCAAGCGCGCGTGGAGCCACAATACAGTGAGCCTGGGTCTCGCCTCGGGCTTCATGGAGCCGCTGGAATCGACCAGCCTGCATCTGATCCAGATGGGGGTCGAACGGCTGCTGCGGCTCTTGCCCGATCGCGGCCACGACCCGCTGCTCGCCGAGGAGTTCAATCGCGCGACCGCCAACGAGTTCGAGCGGATCCGCGATTTTCTGATCCTGCACTATCACGCCAACAGCCGGCCCGAGCCGTTCTGGCGCGAATGCGCGGCGATGAGCATCCCCGACGAGCTGGCCTACAAGCTCAGGCATTTCGAGGCGCAGGCGCGGCTGGTGTCGCCGCACGACGAGCTGTTCCGCAATCCGAGTTGGCTGGCGGTCTATCTCGGCCAAAACGTGATCCCGCGCGATTATGACCGGCTCGCGGATGCGCGGCCGCAGGTGGATGGCGGCGCCGAGCTGCGCAAGCTGCACGCGCTGATCCGCGCCGCGGCGGAGACCTTCCCGGTGCATGACGACTTCATCGCGCGTCACTGCGCCGCGCCGCCAATCGCCTGATCGCCATGGCTGCGATCCGGATCGACCGCATCGGCCACGAACAACAGCCGGTGATCGTGATCGACGATTTCGTGCCCGATCCCGCCCGCTTGCGCACCGCCGCCGAAGTGCTCGAATATCAGGTGATGGGCCGCCATTATCCGGGTCTGCGCGCCGAGGTCGCGGCCAGCGATGTCGACGCCTTCCTCACGCCGATACAGGGTCTGATCGCCGAGACGTTCGGCTTTCGCGAACCCGTCGATGTGATCTCTGCGGGCTATTCGATCGTCACCACGCCGCCCGCCAACTTGACCCCGATCCAGCGGCTGCCGCATTTCGACGGGCTCGAGGCGGAGCGGGTCGCGCTGCTGCATTATCTGAACGGCCAGGAGCAAGGCGGCACCGCTTTCTATCGGCATCGCAGCACCGGCTATGAGACGATCTCGGCGGATCGCCATGCCGACTACGACGCCGCGCTGCATCGCGAGGTGGCGCAGCATGGACTGCCCGATCCGGCCTACATTTCGGGCGACACCTTGCTGTACGAACGGATCGCCCGCTTCGAGGCGAAGCCCAACCGCGCTTTGATCTATCGCGGCCATTCGCTGCATTGCGCCGACTTGCCTGCCGATCTCGATTTTACGCCCGATCCCAAGACGGCGCGACTGACGGTCAACACCTTCCTGATGGGTCGATCCTGACCAGTTAGTTCGCCCAACTATGACGCTGGAGGAACGCCTTGTGGTCTGGCATTCCCGCGACATGCTTCGCCCCCGTCTGGCGGATCAGCGAGAGGAATTCGCGCAGCTCGGCGTCGCTCGGCGCGTCGGCGAGCGGATGATAGCCGGCCGGCATCACGCTTTGCCCGATCATCACCTGCAGCCAGCCGACCTCGGCGAACAATTCCTCGTTGAAGCGCGCGATCCGGCCGTTGGCGCGGAACAGGTCGATCTTCTCGGCGAGCGTATCGGGCACCGCCATCGCCGCACAATCCCGCCAGAAGGGCTCGGGCCGGCTGTTGGCGTGATAATGGAGGATGATGAAGTCGCGCACCCGCTCCCATTCGAAGATGGTCTGGGCGTTGTAGGCGGCGACGTCGGCTTCCCGGATCGGCCCGTTGGGCAGGAATTTGAGCACGCGCTCGATCGCCGACTGGACGAGGTGGATGCTGGTCGATTCCAGCGGCTCCATGAAGCCCGCCGCCAGGCCCAAAGCGACGACGTTGCGGTTCCAGAAGGCCTTGCGCCGACCGGTGGTGAATTTGAGCAAGCGGGGATCGGCGAGCGGCGCGCCGTCGAGGCCGCCGAGCAGCAAGGAGGTCGCCTCGTCGTCGCCGATCGCGCCTGAGCAAAAGACATGGCCGTTGCCGACGCGGTGCTGCAGCGGGATGCGCCATTGCCAGCCGGCTCGCTTCGCGGTCGCACGCGTATAGGGGGTGAGGTCGGCCACCGGTTCGCTCGGCACCGCGAGTGCACGGTCGCACGGCAGCCAGCGCGTCCATTCCTCATAGCCGGTGTGCAGGGTTTCCTCGATCAGCAGACCGCGGAAGCCCGAGCAGTCGAGGAACAGATCGGCGCCATGCGCGCTGCCGTCGGCCAGGGAGACGCTGCTTACGTCGCCACTTTCGCCATCAAGATCGGCATGCGTGATCCGCCCCTCAATACGACAGACGCCGCGCGCTTCGGCATAACTTCGCAGGAAACGCGCATAGAGGCCGGCATCGAATTGAAAGGCGTGCACCAGCCCACCGAGCATCTGTGATTGTGCCTCGGGCCCGCGCGCGAACTTGTGGGCATAAGCGGCTGCGGCATTGAGGCAGTAAGCATCTAGCGGCGCGTCTTCTCCGAGACGCAGCCCGCGCAGCCAGAAATGCTGGAAGGGCGTCTGTCCGATCGGCCGGCCGGTATTGCCGAAGGCGTGGATGTAGCGGCTCTCCGCCGTCCCCCAGCCGACGAACTCGATGCCGAGCTTGTAGGTTGCCTGGGTGGCGCGCATGAAATCGTCTTCGTTGATGCCGAGCGCGGCGTTGATCAGCTGCAGCTGCGGGATCGTCGATTCACCGACACCGACCGTGCCGATCTCGTCGGATTCGATCAAAGTGACGGCGTAATCCTGCGACGGCAGGAACCGCGCGCAGACAGAAGCCGCCATCCAGCCGGCGGTGCCGCCGCCGACGATGACAATGCGAAAAGGGACTTCGCTCACCGGCTCATCCTAATCGGGTACCCTGAAAAGAAAATGGCGGCGCGTCTGGGGAAACGCGCCGCCATCAGTCTTCGGGAGGTAATCAGAATTTGACGGTCACGCCGGCAAGGTAGGTCGCGCCGTACTGATCGCGGATGTTGATCTCGTTGGGATCGTTGTTGACGTAGGAGAGCGTCTTCGAGTTGGTCAGGTTGTGACCCTGCACATAGACCGATACGCCGTTGAGCGGGCCCGATTTGAAATCGTAGCCGACCTGGGCATCCAGCGTCGTCTGCGCCTTGGTCAGGTTGGCGGTGACCTGCGCGTTGAACAGCTGATAGTCGCCGAGATAGGGCGTGCGGCGGGTCAGCGACGCGCGCGCATTGAAGCCCCATTTCTCGAAGAAGAGCTGCGCCTGGTAGACGCCCTTCGACAGGCCCGGCAACGTGATCTCCGACCCGTTGCTGAACTTGATCTTGCTCGTCGTGTGGGCAACCTGGCCGATCACGCTGAAGCCATCGAGCACTGGGGTGATCACCGTCAGCGGCACCGTCGCGCTCGCCTCAAAGCCCAGCACGTGGCCCTTGCCGTCGTTCGTCGGCGCGGTCGACCAGCATGAGAAGGTCTGGTTGGCCCCAAGCGCCGCCCCGTTGAGCAACCCCGAGAAGGCCGAGCAATCGATTTGGACCGCCGACGTGTTCTGCGGACCCGAGCTGTTGACGTTGCCCGAGTTCAAATTGAGGTTCTGGGTCGTGAAGTTGGTGATCTTCTTATAGTAGCCGGCGATCGCGATCTTGCCCTGATCGTGCGCGAAATATTTCTCGAACGAGACGTCGACATTGTTCGAGAAATAGGGCCGCAGATAGGGATTGCCGCCCTGGCCCTGCAGCACCGGCACCTTGCCGCTGATGGTGGGAACGGTGGTGCAGCCGGTGGGTACATTGCCCGTCGTGCCGCACGAGTTGACCGAATAGGACGCGTTTTCGTCATCCATCGTCGCACGGGCGATGGTGCGGCTGACGCCGAACCTGAGCAGCATATTATGCGCGACTTCGAAGTTCAGGTTCGCGCTGGGCAGGACATAGTTATATTTGTCGCCGCCCGTCTGCGCGACCACGGTGGTGGCGGAGGTCGCGCCGAAGCCCACCGAGCTTTGATCGGTGTGGATGAACTGCGCGCCGATATTGCCCGACAGTGGAACGGAGCCCAGATCGGTTCCGAAATTGGCCTGCAGGTAGCCGGTCAGGATCTTTTCCTCGACCGTCCAGTCGCGGGCCACGCTGCTGGATGCCGGCTGCTCCGCGGTGCGCAGCAGCGCCTGAGCGCCCAGCACGTCGAGCGCGATCAGCTTGGTCCCGGTCACGCCATAGGGCTCAACCGTGCCCTTGATGATCGAGGACGGGATGGCGACGCTGGTCACCACCGCATTGTCGTTGCCGCAGCCGCCGACTGAAGCAGGCCCAGGCAGGCAGATATAATAGCCGGAATATTTGGAGACCTTGGTCTCGTCGCTATAATTGACGCCTGCTTCCCAGCCCTTGAAGAAGCCCGAGTGGATCTCGCCATCGAGCTCGGCGCGGAAGCCCTTCACCGTGTCCTTGAGGTCGGGGACGTTGTTGAAGCCGACCTGGTTCCAGCCCTGCGGATCGGTCAACGAAACCTGCGTCGGATCGGCGAAGTTCGCGCCGGCGATATTCACGCCATAGGTGCCGTCACCCAGGCGCGTGATCGTCGCCAGCCCAGGATTGGTGGCCTGCGTGCCGCCGTAGATTTCATAGGTATTGTCGTGGCGCGTCGCGCGCGAATAATTCGCATCCACCTTCAGCCGCAGGCTGTCGGAGAAGGAATATTTCGCGTTCCAGCCCAGCGCGAGGGTTTTCGCTCTCGACGTGTTGAGGTCGTTGCGGAGCACCGGGAAAACGTTCCACTGCTCCGACGCGACATAGCCATTCGTGGCGGTCTCGCTGCCCGCAACTTCCGTGTCGCGGCTCCAGCTCGCGAGCGGCATTTCCCAGCCGCGCGAATATTCGCGGATCTTGCTCTGGGTGTAGAGCGCGTCGACCGACATCTCGAACTTGTCGTCCGGCCGGTAGACGATATGGCCGAAGCCGGATTGCCGGGTCATCGTGTTCGAATTGACGTAATTCTGGATGTCGTTCGGACCGATATTGCCCGCCGGATCGAGGCTGGTCGGGCCGTAATAATTGCCGTTACCGCCGCCGGTCGCCCAGTGATAATCCTGGGTCGGATCCTTGATCGCCGAGAAGCCGATCGAAACGCCGAGCGTGTCGTCGGCGAACTTGTGCATGGCGATGAACGACGCCTTGTAGCCCTTGTTCGTCGCCTCGGGGTTCAACTTGCCATATTGCCCCACCTGGCCCTGCACGTTGACCGCGACCGTATTCTTCTGGGTCAGCGGATCATAGGTCTGCAGGTTGACGCTGCCGGCCAGGCCGTAATTGAGCAGATCGGCCGAGGGCGTCTTGATCACCTGGAGTTGCTGGAACAGATCGCCCGGATACTGGCCATAATCGAAGCGGCGATTGTCATCGACGGTCGCGATCACGCGGCCGTTGACCGTCGCGGTGGTGTAATCGGGGCCGAAGCCACGGATCGAGATATATTTGGCGCGGCCGGCGGACTGCTGCACCGCGACGCCGGTCAGGCGCGCGAGCGAGTCCGTGATCGAAACGTCGGGCAGCTTGCCGATGTCTTCCGCCGACACCGCCTCGATGATGTTGACCGCATTCTTCTTGGCCGTGTTCGCGTTCTGGATGGAGCGTGCGTAACCCAGCACGATGACTTCCTCGGCCGGCGTGCTGTCCGCATCGGGCGTACCGACGGCGGCCGTACCCGGCGCGGTGGCGGCCGGGGTCGCCTGGGCGAGCGCCGGCGCGGCGATCGCGATGGCGAGAACCGCAACGCCGGACTTCAAGAGCGTCCTGGACTGCAGAGCCTTGGATTGTGCGAGTGCGCGAGAATCCGCGAAAAGATCGATCATCAATACCCCTCCCTCGACACGGCTGACCTTCGTAAACGGGTTCGCCTGTGCGCCCTCAATAGCTGAGGTTGAGCCTCGTGATTGCTCCCAGCGCGGCGTGATTGGAAGGAAAGGACATACGTATTCGGAAAATATGCGAAGACCCTTTCGGGGTCGTAACGATTAGTCGGAAAGCGGCCTGACTTACTTGGGACGCGATAGCATCAGTGACCATTCTTCCACTGGCGCGGTCGCCTCGCTACAAGGGCGGAAAGGCCGCGAGGCCAGAGAGGCATGCCCACGTCCGATGCGGGACAAGACGACTTCGTTCGACATTGCCGAGCTTGCAGGTGTGTCTCAACCGACCGTGAGCCGTGCCTTGCGCGGCGACCCGACCGTCAGCGAGGCGACGCGCAAGCGGATCGAGGCGATTGCGGTCCAGCTCAATTACCGGATCGACAAGAATGCCTCGAACCTGCGGCGCGGCCAGAGCCGCACGCTGGCTTTGCTCTTCTTCCAGGATCCCACCCCCGACGAATCCATGATCAACCCCTTCTTCCTGTCGATGCTGGGGTCGATCCTGCGGACTTGCGCGCAGCGCGGCTATGATCTGCTGACCTCGTTCCAGCAGCTCTCGTCCAACTGGCATTTCGAATATGAGGACAGCCGCAAGGCCGACGGCATCATCCTGCTCGGCTATGGCGATTTCGCGCTTTATCAGGAACGGCTTGAACTGCTGGTCGTCCAGGGCACGCATTTCGTGATGTGGGGCTCAGCCCGGCCCGGTCAGGGCTGGGCGACGATGGGCTGCGACAACCATGCCGGCGGCCGCGCTGCGGGCGAGCATCTGATCGGGCTTGGCCGCAAGCGTATCGCCTTCCTGGGCGACGCATCGCCGCGCTACCCCGAATTCCAGGACCGCTATCGCGGGCTGGGCGACGCGATGCGCGCGGCCGGCCTGCGGACCGATCCCGGGCTTCAGGCCGACGCGATCACGACCGAGGAAGCGGGCCATGAAGCGGCATTGCGCCTGATCGGCCGCGATATCCCGTTCGATGCGATCTTCGCCGCCTCCGACCTGATCGCGATCGGCGCGATGCGCGCGCTCGAGGAGAAAGGCCTGCGCGTGCCGGAGGACGTGTCGATCGTGGGTTTCGACGACATCCCCGCCGCCGCGCTCAGCCATCCGCCGCTGACCACGATCGCGCAGGATTATGCGCGCGCGGGCGAGCTGCTGGTCGACGCGCTGATCGGCCAGATCGACGGCGCGACGAGCGAGCACGCGATGCTGATGCCGCGGCTGGTCGTGCGCCGATCGACCAGCGCCTGATCAAGAATACGTATGTGCCATGGTGGCTTGCACCAGCCTGGCCTGACACTGGACGCTCAGGCTGCCGACCCGCGTCAGAGCGGCCGAACAGGAGGATGAGGATGCGTAGGGCGTTTCTGCATGGATTGATGGCCACGACGATGGCCGTCGGCGCGGCATCCTCGGCGATCGCCGCCCCGCCCGCCGCGATGCCGGTCAATGCCAGCGCCGCGCAAAACGACTGGTGGAAGCGCGCGGTCGTGTACGAACTCTATCCGCGCAGCTTCGCCGACAGCAACAATGACGGCATCGGCGACATCAAGGGCATCACCGCGCATCTCAGCTATCTCGCCGATCTGGGCGTCGATGCGATCTGGATGACGCCGATGTTCCCCAGCCCACAGGTCGATTTCGGCTATGACGTCGCCGACTATGACGATGTCGATCCGCAGTTCGGGACGGTTGCCGATGTCGATGCGCTGATCGCGAGCGGCAAGAACCGGGGGGTCAAATTGATCCTCGATTTCGTGATCAACCATTCGTCCGACAAGCACGCCTGGTTCCAGCAATCGCGGTCGAGCAAGACCAGCCCCTATCGCGATTTCTACATCTGGCGCGACCCCAAGGCCGACGGCAGCCCGCCCAACAACTGGACGTCGCTATTCGGTGGATCGGCGTGGGAGAAGGATCCCGCCACCGGCCAATATTATTATCATTTCTTCTATGCGCAGCAGCCCGACCTCAACTGGCGCAACCCCAAGGTCGAGAAGGCAATGTTCGACGCCGCCGAATGGTGGCTGAAGCGCGGCGTCTATGGCTATCGGCTCGACGCGGTCGGCACGATGTTCGAACGCGCCGACCTCAAGGACAATCCGCCCGCGCCGGGCACGGACGCGTTCGGCCTGCCCGAGCAGAACCGGATCAACAATACCGAGCAGCCGGAGATGCACACCGAGCTGCAGCGGCTGCGCCAGCAAGTGATCGACCGCTATCCCGGCCGCATCCTGATCGGCGAGACCTATGTCTCGACCGCGCCCGAGCTGACCCGCTTCTATGGCGCGCATAATGACGAGCTGCAGTTGCCGATGTTCCTGAGCCTGATCGGGGTGAAACCGATCACCGCCAGCGAATTGCGCCCGCGAATCGAGGCGGTCGAGAATAATCCGGTCGGCGGCTGGCCCTGCTTCGCGCTCAACAATCACGACCAGCGCCGCGTGCCGAGCCGCTACGATCTGCCCGCCGGCGCGACCGGCGACGATATGGCGCGGATCACTGCCGCCTTGCTCCTGACGCTGCGCGGCACGCCTATCCTCTATTATGGCGAGGAACTGGGCATGGCGAACAACGACCCGCAGCGGGTCGAGGACGTGCAGGACATTATCGGCAAGAAGGGCTGGCCGAAGGAGAAAGGCCGCGACGGCGAGCGCACGCCGATGCAGTGGAATGCGGAGGCAAATGCCGGCTTCAATACGGGCGCCAAGCCGTGGCTGCCGGTCGGCCCGGACTATGCGACGCGCAACGTCGCCGCCGAGCGCGCCGACCCCAATTCGGTGCTCAATTTCTATCGCACTTTGATCGCCGAACGGCGCACCAATCCGGCACTGGCGGGCGACATGGCGATGGTCGACCGCAATAATCCGAACGTGCTGTCCTACGTCCGGACGGGCGGCGGCAAGCGCCTGCTAGTGGTGCTCAACTTCGGCGGCACCGCCGCCGACATGACGCCGGCGCAGCTTGGCGGCGGCACATTTGGGCGGGTGATCGTGCAGAACAAGGCGAGCGTGACCGACGCCGGCCTGCATCTCGCGCCGCTTGGTGCGATCGTGGTCGAGTTCGGCAGCTAGCCGAGCATCGCCCACAGGTCGTCGAGCAAGGGGCGCTGGCTGACCAGCATCTTGTCATGCGCCTCGCGCAGCGTGAACCAGCGCGCGCGATCGATCTCGGGAAAGCTCTGCATCACGCCCGATTTGGGCGGCCATTCCATTTCAAAAGCGGTGCTGACGATCGCGTCCGCATCCAGATCGCCCTCGATCGCGAAGCTGTCGACCCACTTGCCGGCGGCCTGGCGGATCCGGCTCAAGGGCCTGGCTTCGCCCTCCGGCGCGACCCCCAATTCTTCCTCGAATTCGCGAAGCGCTGCAGCGAGTATCCCCTCGCCCTCGTCGATCTTGCCCTTGGGAATCTGCCAGGCGCCGGCATCGCGCTTCTGCCAATAGGGACCGCCGGGATGGACGAGCAACACCTCGAGCCCATGCGGGCCCTTCCGGTACAACAGAATTCCCGCACTATGCTCCGCCACTTAGCGGCAACTCCCCAATTGTCGCCAGCGTGCCACGGTCAGGCCATGCGCGGAAGCATTTTGTCCACCGTCGGCAGATAATCGCGGATTTGCACGCCGATCGCTGGGATCGTCCACCAGGCGCCCCCACGAGACTCGGAACCAAGCCAAGTCTAATAAGCTGTCGCCACCTTGGCCAATATAAGTGTCGGGAGAACAAGATGCCGTTCGCTCTAGCCCTGCTTGCCGCGCAGGCGATCGATCTGCCCCGCGCGATGCGCCTGGCCGAGGCGGCGATTTCCGCGTGCGCGTCGGAAGGCGCGCCGGCGAGCGCGAGCGTGGTCGACAGCGAGGGCAATCCGTTGGTGATCGCGCGTTCGCCGGCCAGCCCCAAGCCGCCCGTGGCCGCACCCGCCAAGGCTGCTGCCGCCGCCTTGTTCGACAGCCCCGGCAGCGTGATGGAGCCGCGCGAAAAGACCGATCCTGAATTCGCGGCGCGGATCACCGCGAGCGCGGGCAAGCTCAATCCGCATGGCGGCTCGCTGCCGCTGCATCAGGGCGGCAAGGTGATCGGCGGCCTCGCGGTCGCCGATGTCGATCATGCGCTGGCCGATCGCTGCGCACGCGCCGCGCTTGCCCAGGCCGCACCCGAACTGCGCTAGCGGTCAAGGTCCGCGATCGCCGTCGCCGCCAGCAGGAAGGCGCCGACGCCGTAAAATTGCGTGTCGGACGCGGCGACCTTGTCGGGCTGATCGCTGACCTGTTGCACCCAGCCGAGCCGTCCATCGGGCTGGATCGCGCGGGTGAGCGCCGCCCAGCCCTTGCGCGCCGCGGGCTCGTAGGTCGCGCGGTCGAGCAACCCGGCCTTCACGCCCCAGGCGAGGCCATAGGTGAAAAAGCCGGTGCCGCTGGATTCCGGCGGCGAATTTTCGGCTGCGAGCAGGGACGGCGCCCAATAGCCGTCGGGTTTCTGGATCGCGACCAGCCGCGCCGCCATTTCGCGGAACAAGGCTTCCATCTTCACGCGGTCGGGACTGCCCTTGGGCAGCAAGGGAATGATCCGCGCGAGCCCGGCGAACACCCAGCCATTGCCGCGCGCCCAGAACAGTTTGCGCGCGTCGGCGTCGCGCCGGTCGAAGAAACGGCTGTCGCGATAATAAAGCCGCTCCTTCGGGTCGTAGAGGAAATTGGTCGTCGCCCAGAACTCGCTCAGCGCGAAATCGGCATAGCGCCTGTCGCCGGTCTGACGCGTCATCTCGAGCCAGCCGGCGGGCGCCATGAACAAGGCATCGGACCAGCACCAGCGGATTTGGCATTCCGGGCCACCATTGCCGGACGGCGGCGCATAGAAGGCCAAAGTCGCGCGCGGCGGATGCGCGAGGATGGTATCGAACTTGGCCTTGGCCGGCTCGCGCGCCGCTGCGCCCGCGCCGTTCCGTGTGGCCCACAGATAGGCCTGCAGGATCGCCTGGGAATCGGCATGATACGGACGGTCGTCCGCCTTCCAGCCGTTGCCCCGCCCCATCGCCAGGATCGCGTCGCGGAAGCGGGAGCTACGGTCATGGTCGGCCAGCGCGCTCAACCCGATCCAGAAGGCGGCTCGCATCCATGACCGCGTGTCGGCGGTCTCGAAGACATGAGACATGCCGGTCGTATCCTGCAGGCGGGCGAGCTGCCAATCGGCCAGCTTCTCTGCCGCGGCGATTGGTGTTTCAGACTGTGCCGAAATTGCCACCGGTGTCAGCAGAAGCGCCAACGCCGCGATCAGCCCGTTCATCCTTGCTCTGGTTGCCATCCAGCCTCTCCGTTATGAGACTTGGTTATCAGCCTGCGGCGGCACCGTCATGCCCCAAAAAGAGCTGAATGGGAGGCCTACCATGATCCTGCGCTTCGCTTTGCTCGCTGCCTCGCTCGCTTCGGGGGCGCAGGCCGAGCTGACCCCGCCGCCGACGCACGAACCGCAGGCGCATGTCGAGCTCGCGCCCTATCGCTATGACGACGTGCTGTGGGAGAATGACCGCACCGCGCACCGCATCTATGGCCATGCACTGGAAGCGGCCGAACCGCCGTCGGGATCGGGCATCGACGCCTGGGGCAAATCGGTGCGCTGGCCGTTCATGGCGCGTCAGCTCCATTCAGGCGACCAGCATACCGAACATGGCGAGGGGCTCGATTTCTACGACGTGCGCACCGCGCGCGGCGCGGGCGGACTCGGCATCTGGTACGACAACAATCTCTGGACCTCGCGCAATTATCGTACCGTCCGCATCCTCAATCCCGGCCCCAAGGTTGCCAGCTTCGAGCTGACCTATGCGCCCTGGCCGGTCGACGTGGTCCGCACGGTCAGCGAGACGCGCCGTTTCACCCTGCCGGTCGGCACCAATTTCACGCGCCTGACCTCGACGATGCAATCGAGCAAGCCCGGTCTGCTGACGGTCGGGATCGGCATCGGCAAGCACACCACCGCCGCCGGCAAGGAAGAGGTGGTCAAGGATGCCGAACATGGCTTCGTCAGCGTGTGGAGCGCCCCCGTCGAGGGCAAGGGATCGATGGCGGTCGCAATCCTGTTCGATCCCAAATCGCTGGTGAAGATCACCGAGGATGCCGACAATTATCTGATCATCCTGCGCGAGAAGCCGGGCGTGCCGTTCGTCTATTATTCGGGCGCGGCATGGGACCGGGGCCTCGATTTCCACGATCATGACGCCTGGACGGCCTACGTCCGCGCGCAGCATCCCGATTTCGATCCGCGCCGCTGATTTGCCGTATCCGGCCGTCGGCGCTTAGAAGGGTCGGCACAATCGAAAGGCTCCTCCGCACGATGCCATCCACCAAGCCGATCATCTTCTTCGGCGAGATCATGCTGCGCCTGTCCCCGCCCAACCGCGAATTGCTGCTGCAATCGGCCAAGCTCGACGTGTGGGTGGCGGGGGCCGAGGCCAATGTCGCGACCAGCCTGGCGCAGCTCGATCATTCGACCCGGATGGTCACCGCTTTGCCCGACAATCCGCTGGGCGAAGCGGCGGTGAAGGCGCTGCGCGCGCAGGGTGTCTATACCGGGCTGATCCAGCGCCGCGAGGGACGGATGGGCCTCTATTTCGTGACGCCCGGCGCGGGCCTGCGCGCGACCGAGGTCATCTACGATCGCGCTTTTTCCGCCTTCGCGGAGGCGCCGCCGGAAAGCTGGGATTGGGACCGCGTCCTTGAAGGCGCTGGCCGTCTCCATCTGTCGGGCATCACCCCCGCGCTCGGGCCGAACGGCACCCGCGTCGCGCTTGCGGCGGCAGAGGCCGCGACCAGCCGCGATATTCCGATCTCGTTCGACGGCAATTGGCGCGGCAAATTGTGGGATGCCTGGGACGGCAAGCCGCAAGAGACCCTCTCCCGCCTGGTCGCCCAGGCCGACATATTGTTCGGCAATTATCGCGACGTCGGCCTGCTGCTCGATCAGCATTATTCGGGCGAGGGCGAGCACCGCCGGCGCGAGGCGGCCGAAGCCGCGTTCAAGGCTTTCCCCAAGCTCAGGCTGATGGCGTCCACCGCGCGCCACGTCGAGGATAGCGACCACCACCGCATTTCCGCGCGCATCGACACGCCCGAGCGCGGCTTCCAGACGGAAGAAATATTGCTGTCCGGAATCGTCGACCGGATCGGTGCCGGCGACAGTTTCGCGGCTGGCATATTGCATGGCCTGCTCGAAGACATGGCGCTGGAGGATGTGGCACAGGCCGGGCTCGCGCTCACCGCGCTCAAGCATAGTCTGCCCGGCGATGCGAGCCTGTTCAACCGCCGCGATCTGGCCGCTTTTCTGGAGGGCGGGCTCGACGTGCGCCGCTAAAGGACCGCATCGGACCTGCTAGGCAGAAGCCCATTCCGTGATAAAGCGGTCTTAACCATGTTTGGCTAAGGCGGCAGAATGGGTTCAAGTTTGCCTCCTATCGCGTCCTCGAGACGGCTGGGCCTTTTGGGCGCCGCCCTTCTGTCTTTCTCGTCCTTTCCCGCTCTGGCCGCCGACACGCCCGAAACGGGGCTGCTGACCGCTTACGCCAATCTCGATCTTGCCGCCGCCGACGGGCCGCGCAGCTGGCTCGACGATGGCGGCACCGGCAAGGGCCGCTTCGGCAACCCCCATGGCGACGGCTTGCGCGTGCGGCCCTATGTCACCGAGGCGGGCCTGGTGCTGCAGCCCGATTTCGGCTGGTCGCTGAGCGGGCTGGTCTCGGTCATTGCCCAGCACGATCAGGATAAGGCAGTCGACGTCAGCGAAGCCTATCTGCGCTGGCGTCCGCTGCCGCTCGGCAATGTCCGTCTGAACGTGCGCGCAGGCATCTTCTGGCCGCAGGTCAGCCTGGAGCATGGCGGCGGCGAATGGCCGGTTCGTGAAACGATCACGCCATCCGCAATCAACAGCTGGATCGGCGAAGAGGTGAAAGTCGGCGGGGTCGAGGCGACGTTCAGCACGATCATCGCGGGCAACCGCCTGTCGCTGACCGCCGCCGGCTTCGAACTCAACGACACCGCCGGCACCTTGCTCACCTTCCGTGGCTGGGCACTGCACGACGAGAAGGCGACCCTGTTCGGCTTTCAGCCGCTTCCGTTCATGAACGATTTCATGCGGGGGGCGCAGGCGGGCGCAACACGGCCAATGATCGATCTGGATCATCATGTCGGCTGGTATGCCAAGCTCAGCTGGGCACCGCCCGGCCCATTCGAGTTGCAATATTTCCACTATGACAATCGCGGCGATCCCGAAGCGGTCGACGCCGGGCAGCAGTGGGGCTGGCGCACGCGGTTCGATCATCTCGGCGCGACGCTCGATCTCGATGCCAAGACGCGGCTGACCACGCAGGCGATCGACGGCACCACGATCATGGGTTTCCCGATGGGTGCAGAGGGGCGGCGCTGGATCGATATGCGCTATCGCTCGGTCTTCCTGCTCGCGACGCGGCAAGTGATGATGGGATCCGCGGCCGGATCGGTTTCGGGGCGGATCGAGACGTTCGATACGCGCAACCATGGCAGCGAAGTGTTGTCCGACGATAACGAGACCGGTTGGGCCGCGACCGCCGCCGCGCGCTGGTCCTTGCTCCGCCACGCCACCTTGTTCGCAGAAGCATTGCATATCGACAGTCGGCGGGAAGCCCGCCTGCGCGAAGGCATCGCCCCCCGGCAGCACGAGAATATCCTTCGCCTCAGCTTGCGGTTGCGCGGCATAGTCGGCGATTAATGCTGGAAATCGCGACGGCGGTTAGGTTTTGCTTAGATTTCCGTGTTACCGGTTACTTCATGCGACGCCAGCGTATTTGGATTGCCGCGACTTTTTGCGTCTGGAGCGCCCTGGCGCTGCCAGCGGCCGTGCGCGCGGCCGACCTCGACGTGCAGGTCCACGGGCCCGACGGCGCGCCGATCGCGGGCGCGGTCGTCGCCGTCCATCTGGTCGGCCAGCCGACCCCCCGGCCGCGTCCGGCAGGCACTTATATGATCGACCAGCAGGATATTCAGTTCCACCCGTTCGTTTCGACCGTGCCGGCGGGTGCGAGCGTGATGTTCATGAACCACGATCCGGTCCGCCATCACGTCTACTCTTTCTCGCCGGCCAAGAAATTTGAACTCAAGCTGGCCAGCAAGCAACAGAACCAGTCGGTCCTGTTCGACAAGGCGGGTATCGTGCCTTTGGGTTGCAACATCCACGACCGCATGATCGCCTATCTCGACGTGGTCGACACGCCCTGGGCGAAGACGGCCGACGCCAGCGGCCATGTCGTGCTGCACGGTATTCCGGCAGGCGCGGTGACGATATCGGTCTGGCATCCCTATCTGCGCACGCCCGGCAACAGCGTCTCGCGCAACACCGTGCTCTCCGAGAGCGCGGTTCATGCCGAGCGGTTCGTCACGCCGATGCGGACCCCGCCGCACGATCCCGGATCGGGCTACTGATGCTGTTCCGCCGGCCCTTCGGTTTCCGTCAGCTGCGCACGCGGCTGGCCGTGCTCTATGCCGGCCTGTTCGCGGTGGCGATGCTGTGCGTTGCCGGGCTGCTTTACGGCGTGGTCGCGCACAATTCGAAGGCGCAGGTGCGCAAGGAACTGGTCGTCAACGGCACCGTGTTCGATCGGTTGTGGGATCAGCAGACCAGCCAGCTGCGCGGCGCCGCCGGTCTGTTGGCGCGCGATTTCGGCTTCCGCGCGGCGGTTGCGACGCACGACCGCAACACGATCGAGTCCGCGCTCGTCAACCTGCGCGAGCGGGTCGGCCTGAGCACCGCCTTCATCGTCGACGTCAACGGCAATGTCACCGGCCTTGAAGATCCGCGCGAGGCCAAGGAAGCCTCGGCGCTGTCGACCCGGCTCGACGAGGGCGTAACCGCCGGCGTCGCACCGCTCGGCGGCCAGGCGCACAAGATCGTCGCGGCACCGATCATGGCACCCGCGCTCACCGGCTGGGTGGTGTTCGCCGCCGAGCTTGACCAGCATGAAATGCGCTCGCTGGAGCGGCTTTCCGCGATTCCGCTCACCGCCGCCGTCTACCAGCGCAATGACGACGGCTCGTGGCACGGCGCGGACCGCAGCACACGCGCGCCCGACCCGGCGGTGAGCCGGTTCATCGAAGCCAATTGGCGGCAGGCGCAGCCGGCCGAGATCGACGGGCCGGGCGGTCTTTCGATCGCGCTGGCCAAGCGGCTGCCGACCGTGCCAGGCGCTCCGCCCGCGGTGCTGCTGCTGCAATATCCGATGCGGCTGGCGCTCAGGCCCTATCGTCCGCTCGAAATCGCGATAGCGGTGATTGGCATTTTCGGGCTCGCTTTGGTGGTGATGGCTACGTGGCGCATGGCGCGGTCGATCACCCTGCCCATCTCTTTGCTCGATGCGGCTGCGGGCAAGCTCGCCGACGGCCAGCTAGTGAGCGTTCCGATCGGCGGCATGGACGAGCTTGGCCGCCTGGCTGCGACCTTCAACCGCATGTCGTCCGACATCGTCGAGCGCGAGAAACGGATCACGCACCTCGCCTTCAACGATCTGCTTACCAGCCTGCCCAACCGCGCAAACTTCAACCAGCATCTCGACCATCAGCTGCGGCTGGTCGAACGGCGCGGCGGCCAGGTCGCTTTGCTCTGCATGGATCTCGATAATTTCAAGGCGATCAACGACACGCTCGGCCATCCGACCGGCGACGAATTGCTGCGCCGGATCGCGGCGCGCCTCGGCGAAGAGGTCGGCGACATCTTCGTCGCGCGCCTCGGCGGCGACGAGTTCGTGATGGTCAAGCCGTTCAACGGTGAGACCGGCGCGATCGACGAGTTGGCGCGGCGCGCGCTGGCGGCGGTCGAGGCGCCGATCCACGTCAACGAGCATGTGCTGGAGAACAAGGCGAGCGTCGGCATCGCGATCGCGCCCGCCGACGGCACCAACAACAATACGCTGCTGCGCAGCGCCGAGTTGGCGCTGTACAAGGCCAAGGAAGCCGGGCGCGGCACCTATCGCTTCTTCGAGGAATCGATGAACGCGCTCGCCCAGGCGCGCCGCGCGCTCGAAGTCGATATGCGGCATGCGCTCGCCAATGGCGAGCTGGAGCTGCACTATCAGCCGCTCTTCCACCTGGCCGCGGATCGGGTCGGCGGTTTCGAGGCGCTGCTGCGCTGGAACCACCCCACGCGCGGCTCGATCCCGCCCGCCGAATTCATCCCGATCGCCGAAGAAACCGGCTTGATCGTCCAGATCGGCACCTGGGTGATCCAGGAGGCCTGCCGCCAGGCCACGCGCTGGCCCGAACATGTGCGCATCGCGGTCAACGTCTCGTCGATCCAGTTCCAGCGGCCCGGGCTGAGCCATGTCGTGTTGCAGGCGCTGCAGAATAGCGGCCTCAAGCCCGAGCGGCTGGAGATCGAGATCACCGAATCGATCTTCCTCGAACGCTCCGACAGCACGCTGCAATTGCTGCACACGTTGCGCGGCCTGGGCGTGCGGATTGCGCTCGACGATTTCGGGACCGGCTATTCGTCGCTGAGCTATCTGCAGAGCTTTCCGTTCGACAAGATCAAGATCGACCGGTCGTTCGTGATGGCGCTGCAATCGCGCCCCGGCGCGGCGGCGATCGTCAAGGCGATCATCGACCTCGCCGACGCGCTCGGCATGGAGACCACCGCCGAAGGGGTCGAGGAAGCGAGCCAGCTCAACATCCTTCGCCGGCAGGGCGCGACCTCGATCCAGGGCTTCCTGTTCAGCAAGGCGGTCCCGTTCGACGACGCGACGCGACTGCTCAAGACCAAGCTCAAACTGTGCGCCGCCTGATGGCGAGAAGCGACCCGCGCCAAACGGGCGATTTCGCTCCACAAACCGTCACACACCGCTAAGGAGCGGGCAATGCCCGCGCTGCCCCCACCCGAACCGCCCGCCGAGATCATCGTTACCGGCGAAGGACTGGGGCAGGTTGCGGGCAATGCCGCTTATGACGTCGTCACGATCGATCGCACGCGTCTGACCGCAACCGCCAGCGACCGGCTGGAGGATGTGCTGCGCGACGTCGCCGGTTTCGCTGAATTCCGCCGCTCGGATTCGCGGTCGGCGCATCCCACCAGCCAGGGCGCGACCTTGCGCGGGCTCGGCGGCAATGCCTCATCGCGCGCGCTGATCGTGCTCGACGGCGTGCCGCAGATCGATCCGTTCGGCGGCTGGGTGACCTTCACCGCGTTCGATCCGGCGCGGCTCGGCCAGATCCGTGTCACGCGCGGCGGCGGCAGCGGCGTTTATGGACCCGGCGCGCTCGCGGGAACGATCGAGATCGACAGCGCGGGTCCCGAAGAATTGCGCCCGGCGACCGTCTCCGTCGCTTATGGCAGCCGCAACGCGATCGACGCCGATGCCTTGCTGTCGAGCAGCGCGGGGGCCGGCTTCGCGACCTTATCCGCCAGTTATCAGCGCGGCGACGGTTTCATTCCGATCGTCGCGAGCCAGCGCGGTCCGATCGACCAGCCCGCCGCCTACCGCCAGGGCAGCATCGACGGGCGCGCAATCTTCCCAGTCGGCCCGGACACCGAACTCCAGGCCAATATGCTGCTGCTGCGCGACGAGCGCAGCCGGGGCCTGCCCGGCACGAACAATGACAGCACCGGCGCGGATGCGAGCCTGCGGCTGGTGGGCCATGGCCGCTGGGGTTTCGAGGCGTTGACCTATCTGCAGGTGCGCCAATTCAGCTCGGGTTTCGCCAGCGCCAATGCCACCCGCACCGCTGCGACCGAAACGCTCGATCAATTCAGTGTGCCCGCGACCGGCATCGGCGGGCGGTTCGAACTGCGCCCGCCGATCGGCGGCAATCTCGAGCTACGCGTCGGCGCCGACGCGCGCTATACCGAAGGCGAGACCGACGAATATTTCACCTATGTCGCCGGCCAGCCGACGCGCCAGCGCGAAGCGGGCGGACGCACCACCACCGCCGGCGCCTTCGCCGACCTGAGCTGGGCACTCAACGATAAATGGATTCTGACCGGCGGCGGGCGGATCGATCACTGGTGGATCAGCGACGGACGCCTGCGCGAGCGCACGCTGGCGACCGGTGCCTTCGTCACCGACACCGATTATCCCGACCGCAACGGCACGGAGACGACCGCGCGCGGCGGAATCGCCTGGCGGCCGGCGCGCCACTGGCATTTCCGCACCGCTGCCTATCTCGGCTGGCGGCTGCCGACCCTGAACGAGTTGTACCGGCCGTTCCGCGCCGGGGCCGACGCGACCGCCGCCAATCCGAGTCTCACACCGGAGCGGCTCAAGGGCATAGACGGCGGGCTCGACTGGACGCCCTTCTTCAACACCAAACTGAGCGCGACGGTCTTCCACAATGTGCTCGATCACGCGATCGGCAACATCACGCTTGGCCAGGGTCCGGGCACCTTCCCCGGCGTCGGTTTCGTTGCGGCGGGCGGTGTCTATCGCCAGCGCGGCAATCTCGATGCGATCCGTTCGAACGGTATCGAGCTGGAAGGCCATGTCACCGACGGCGAATGGCGGCTGTCGGCTTCCTATGCCTATGTCGATGCGCGCGTACGGGGATCGGGCCTGTCGGCGCCGCTCGATGGTCTGCGTCCGGCCCAGACGCCGCGCAACCAGCTGTCCGCGACTTTGGGCCGCGAGGAATTATGGGGTCTCTCGACTTCGGCCACGCTTCGCTACGTTTCGGGCCAGTTCGAAGACGATCAGAACAGCCGCGTCGACAAGCACGCGACGACGCTGGACCTGACCGCAGGCGTGCCGATCGGCCATAACGTTTCGATCGAGTTGCGCGCGGAGAATGTGACCAACGCTTTGGTGGAGGCGACGGTCGCGTCCGACGGCACAATCGAACGCGCGACCCCGCGAACCTTCTGGATTGGCTTCAAGTTCGGGGGCTAGAGCCTCAGCACGGCGGCAATCGCGCGATGGGTTTCTAACGCGAGCTGCTTGCGATCCAGCTTGGCGCCGTCGAGCGGCGGCAGGAAATGCAGCGTCACCGGCACGGGCGCGGGCCGGTTGAGCATGCGCTTCATCTCGCTGACGAAGCGGGCTCCGTCCGGCCAGGCGATTTCGGCGTGTCTCGCACCATAATCGATCGCCACCGGTTGCACCGTGACGCCCACTTCATTGGCCGAAACGAACAAGGATGCGCGGAACGGCGCGAGTGTGACGCCATCGCCGGTGCCGCCCTCGGCGAACAGAACGACTGGCCGCCCTTCGGTCAGAGCCTCCGATACCGCGTTCGCCTGCACGCGCGCTTCGCTGCGCTTCTGACGCTGGACGAACACGCTGCCGCCGAGCTTCGCGAGCCAGCCGATCAGCGACCAGCCGGCAATCTCCGACTTGGCGATGAAGCGGGAACGCACGGTGCCACCGAGCGCAGGAATATCGAGCCATGATATGTGATTGGCGGCGTAGAGGGCATTGCCCGTCACTGGCCGACCCGTCACCGTGATGCGCAACCCCAAGAGCCACCCGACGCAGCCGAGATAGGAGCGTACGAAGAAATCGCCGCCGCCGAACAGCCGGCAGATCGCCCAGAGCGGCACATAGATCAGCAAAAGCAGCGCCATGCAGAGCACGCGCACAACCGCTCTGGCTGTCATTCCGTGCGCTCAGCCCTGTCGGTCGAGCGAGACGCCGTAAAGCTCCATGCGGTGATCGACGAGCCGGAAGCCCAGTTTCTCGGCGATGCGCTTCTGTAGCGCTTCGAGTTCGGCATCGACGAATTCGATCACCTTGCCCGTCTCGACGTCGATCAGATGGTCGTGATGCGTCTCCGCCGCCGCCTCGTAGCGCGCGCGGCCATCGCCGAAATCATGGCGTTCGAGGATGCCGGCATCCTCGAACAGCCGCACGGTGCGATAGACGGTCGCGATCGAGATACCGGGATCAATCGCCGATGCGCGGGCATGCAGCGCCTCGACATCGGGATGGTCTTCCGCCTCCGACAGCACACGCGCGATCACCCTGCGCTGCTCAGTGATGCGCAGGCCCTTGTCGGCACACAGAGCTTCGACGTCGATCGAACGGGTCATGGGTGCATGCTATCGGCTTTGGGGGACGGTTGGAAGAGCATCAGCCGAAGCGATCGCCGATTGGCCGCGCCAGCGTGAGCGCATCGCGCGTGGTGCCGTCCGATCCGCGATAATAATCGCGACGCCGGCCGATCTCGCTGAAGCCCGAGCCTTGATAGAGATCGAGCGCCTGATTGCCGTCGCGCACCTCGAGGAGCAGCCGGTGCGCACCCTTGCTGACCGCGATCGCGACCGCGCGCTCGATCAGCGCCCGACCGACACCGTGGCAACGGACGTCGGGCTCGACCGCGAGCAACAGCAATTCGGCTTCGTCTACCAGCAGCCGGCTGAGCGCGAAGCCAACCGTGCGGTCGCCCGCTTCGGCGAAGGTCAGCCAGACATCGGGCAGCGACAATATGCCAAGGCACTGGCCCGCATTCCACGCCTCCCCGAACAAGGGGTCGAAGGCGTTCTCCATGACATCCATCAGCGCGCCGATGTCGCCCTCGTCGCCCTCGCGTAGCGTCACGTTCATTGCGGCAGCTTCGCATCGGGCGCGCGGCCGTAAAGCGGCGTCGGCGGCAGCCCGGTCAGCGTCGACGGCAGCAGGCGCGCATCCGCGGCATTGGGAAACGCTTCGTCGGCCCTGCCCGTGCCCCGCGCCGCGACCAAAGCCGCAGCACCGGACCCCAAAACCAGCGAATCGGAAATCGCGGCGGCAGCGGCAGCGGGCGCGAGCGAACGCAGGTCGCCAAGCGCGGTGAGCGGCGTCCGCGCGAAACGCTGGACGAACAATTCGCCATGACCGCCGGTAATCGCCACGCCGACATTCTCCTTCGCCGTCGCCGCGATCAGCGCCAGCGCGCTATAGCCGGTGACAGGCACATGCCAGGCGAGCGACAAAGCACGCGCCGCGGCCAAGCCGACACGAATACCCGTGAAGCTGCCCGGCCCGCAATCGACCTGGATCATGTCTGTGTGCTTCATGCCCGCCTCGGCCAGCACCTCGCCGATCATCGGCACGAGCCGCTCGGCATGCCCCCGTCCGACCAGTTCATGGCGCGCGGCGACGACCCGGTCGCCGTCGAGCAGCGCCACCGAGCATGCGGCGGTCGCCGTCTCGATCACCAGAACCGTCATTCGGTCAGAGTATCTGGTTCGCCTCGTCGAAGTCGAGACGCGGATGCCGATCGAAGATGCTCGCCGGATCGCCATGGCCGAGCGTGGAGATGAAATTCGCCTTGTAGGACGTGCCCGCGAAGAAGGCCTCGTTGACCTTATGCGTGTCGAAGCCCGACATCGGCCCGGTATCGAGCCCGAGCATGCGGGCGGCAATGATGAAATAGGCGCCCTGCAGCGTCGAGTTGCGAAAAGCCGATTCCTGGATCAGCCCGTCATTACCGAGGAACCAGGCGCGCGCATCGACGTGCGGAAAAAGCTTGGGCAGCTTCTCATAGAATTCCATGTCCATCGCCAGGATGGCGGTGACGGGCGCCTTGCGCACCTTGGGCGCATTCTGTGCCGAGCAAAATTGGGCGAGCTTGTCTTTGGAATCCTGGCTCACGCACCAGACTATCCGCAGCGGCGACTGGTTAGCCGAAGTCGGCCCCCATTTCATCAGGTCCCAGATCGCGCGAAGCTGATCCTGGCTGACCGGTTCATCGGTGAAGCCGTTATAGGTGCGCGCGGAGCGGAAGACGCGGTCGAGGGCTTCGTCGGACAGCGGCGTGGACATGCTTTTCCCCTGTTGTCAGATCGAGATCAGGCGGCGCGGACCTCGGTCACTTCGGGCACATAATGTTTGAGCAATTGCTCGATGCCCTGCTTCAGCGTCGCGGTCGACGACGGGCAGCCCGAACAGGCGCCGTGCATCGCCAGATAGACGACGCCTTTGTCGAAGCCGCGATAGACAATATCGCCTCCGTCATTGGCGACCGCCGGGCGGACGCGCGTATCGATCAATTCCCTGATCTGCGCCACGATATCCGCATCCTCCGGATTCTCGGCGAATTCGCTTTCTTCCTCGATATGGATTTCGTGCGCGCTGCCGGTCTTGAACAAAGGCGCCTGCGACGAGAAATGGTCGAGCAGGATCGACAGGATCTGCGGCTTCAGATCGCGCCAGTCGGCGCCCTCACCCGCCGTGACCGCGATGAAATCGCGCCCGTAGAACACGCCGACGACATCGCCCTGCGAAAACAAAGCTTCGGCCAGCGGCGACGCCGCGGCCTCGTCGGCGTCGGCGAAGTCGCGCGGCGGGCCGGCTTCGATCACCGGACGGCCGGGGAGGAATTTGAGCGTCGCCGGATTGGGCGTGGTTTCGGTCTCGATCAGCATGGCTGCCATGTGGGCCGAAGGGGCGGTCAGATCAAGGCAGGCTAGACCTTAATGGCGACCCAGATGACGTGATGCGCGCCTTTTCGGCCGCCGGTGGCGCGGACCTTCACCTCGTCGACCATGAAGCCGGCGCGTGCCACGCGATCGGCGAAGACCTTGTCGGGATAGGCCGACCAGATCGCGAGCACGCCACCCGGCCGCAGCGCGGCGTGGGCGGCCCGCAGCCCCTGCTTGCCGTAGAGGCGGTCATTGGCGGCGTGGATCAGACCATCCGGGCCATTGTCGACATCGAGCAGGATCGCATCATAGGCCGCGCGCGATCCGGCGATCAGTTCGTAGACGTCGCGGATTTCGATCGCGACGCGCGGATCATCGAGGCCATCGCCGAACAGATGCGCGAGCGGGCCGCGCGCCCATTCGACGATCTTCGGCACCAGTTCGCCCACGATAATCTTCGCGTCGGCCGGCAGCACGGCGAGCGCAGCACGCAAAGTGAAGCCCATGCCCAGACCGCCGACCAGCATATGGGGGGCCGCCCGTCCGCGCAGCCGATCATAAGCGAGCGTCGCCAACGCCTCTTCGGATCCGCGCAGGCGACTGCTCATCAGCTCGTTGCGGCCGAACAGGATCGAAAAATCCTGGCCGCGCCGCATCAGACGTAATGTCCCGCCATCGGGAAGCTCGGCCGTGTCGATCAGCTCAAGCGGAATCAACGCTCAGCGGCCCACGCGATTCTTGCGCGCGGCATAGCGCGCGTCGCGGGCAGCCTTCTTCTCTTCCTCGGTCATTTCGACGGGCGGGGGCGGGGCAACCTCGGCGGCGCGGGCGCGCTGCTCGGCCTTCTCCTGCTCACGAGCAGCCTTCTTCTCTTCGCGAGCCTTGGCCGCAGCCTCGTCACGCGCGGCCTGGGCGGCCTTGCGCTGTTCCAGGACGGCGGGATCGATCGGCGGCCGGGCAAGCAGCTTTTCAAGCGCACGCTGCTTGGCTTGCGCGGCGCTGGCGGTGCGGTCCTGAAAGCTCGGGTCTTTGAACGAAGGCATAAGGAACAAGATCTTTCAGTTGATGCGATAGGAGGGCGCGACCGCGGCTATCTCGCCGTCTGTCGAGTGCCGTAAGGATCGAGCGGGATCGTATCACGATAGGTTCGCGGTCCGGCGCCCATCAATTCGCCGGCACGCGCGCCGCCCTAGAACGAAGACCGCACAATAGCAAAACGCGCGGTTCCGGAAATCGGATCAGGGCTTGGCCGATTTTTGCTTGCCCAGCCGCGTCATCAATAAGGCCGCGCGTTTTTCCTGACGCGGGAAGCTGGCGAGATCGGCGGTCTCGCCAATCGCGTGCGCGCCATCGCCGGCCGCGCCCGTCCCGACCAGGCCGCTCGTATAGGGTGCCACGAACGCGATATCGCCCGCGCCGCGCCGCATCGGATCGAGCTCGCCCATCTGCTCAAGGCCGAGGTCCCGATTGACGCCGTTGAGCTGGCCCAGCAGCGCGCGGCTGCCCTCGGTCGGCGCCATTGCCGGATAACCTTCGCCAAAGCTGATCTCGGCGCCGGTGCCGGGCAGGTGATCCGCGACGATCGCGCGCATCTTGGTTTCGATCCGCATCGCCTGATCGTTGGACAGAGCGCGGATGTCGCCGGTCGCATAGCCCTGCCCGGCGATGATGTTGGCCTTGCCCTGCACGGTGCCGCCGGCGGCTTCCTCGGTCGTCGCCGACGGCGTGGCGGTCACGCCGCCGAGCATGATGCCGACGCTGTAGGTGAGGTTGGGCTCGCGCAATTCGCGCCGGAACGTGTCGATGATCCGCGCCAGCTCGTAATTGGCGCCAAACCCGTCCGACTTGCCGAAAATGCCGGCGGAATGGGCGGTGTGGCCGGTGGTGTTCAACGTCCAGGTAATCGATCCCCGGCGCGAGATAGAGCCGATATCCTTGCCGCCCTGCTGCGCGAGCCCTTCAAATTCGAGCGCGGCGTCGGCCCATTTGCCGGCTGCGATCATGTCGCCGCGCGATATGGCGAGCGGCCGGCCCGCGCTTTCCTCATCCCCGGACAGGACGATGCGAATGTCGGCGGGCTCGAGCGTCCCCGCCGTCCTCATCGCCCGCAAGGCGGAGAGCATGATGACGAGCCCGCCCTTCATGTCGGACGTGCCCGGCCCCTCGACGGTATCGCCGCGGCGAACCATCTTCTGGAACGGGCTGTCCTTCTCGAACACCGTGTCCATGTGGCCGATCAGCAGGATGTGCATGCCGCGGCCCTTATGCTCGGCGAGCAGATGGCCGGCGCGGTTCACCTCCGGCGTCGACACCCAGCGAACGGTGAAGCCTAAAGGTTCGAGTTCGGCCTGCATCATCGTCGCAACCGCGCGCACGCCTTCGAAATTGCGGGTGCCGCTATTCTGATCGACCAGTTTTTGAAGCAGCGCGATGTCGCGCTCCTGTGAGGCGTCGATGGTAGCGGCCATGCGTTTTTCCGCCGGCGAGAGCGCGGCGGTGGCGGAACTGGCGGCGAGGAGGGCGAAGAGCGCAACGGCGAGACGGGTCATTCCCACACTTTAGCGCACCGCCCAATGGGGTCGAGGGGGGATCGGACACGCTCAGAATTTTGTGCACCGCGAAAGGCTCTTTCGGTGCATCGAAGGGTCCCACCTTGCTTTCGCACCTGCAATAGACCATATGGGCAGCAGCACCGATGCATTCGTGCGTCCGGTCGGGCAGCGTGAACTTCCGCCATATGCGGGTCGTGCCCCCCTTGAGGTGCTGCTAGCCAAGGGCTCCCCTTTCACGCGGGTCGTCTCATGAACCCGCTTGCCGCGGTTCGGGAGATGATTCCGGACGGCTGTTTGCGCACACGAAAGTGCATCAATTGACCAAATTTTCCGACCTCGGCCTTGCCGCGCCGCTTCAGCAGGCGCTCGCCGCCAAGGGCTATGACAAGCCGACCCCGATCCAGGCGCAGGCTATTCCTGTCGTGATGGAAGGCCGCGATCTGTGCGGCATCGCCCAGACCGGCACCGGCAAGACCGCCGCGTTCGCGCTGCCGTCGCTTCACCGCCTCGCCGCCGACTTCAAGCCGCGCCCGCAAAAGGGCTGCCGCATGCTGGTGCTCGCGCCGACGCGCGAGCTCGCCAGCCAGATCGCCGAGAGCTTCACCGCGTACGGCAAGAACCTTCGCCTGTCGGTGATGACCGTGTTCGGCGGCGTGCCGATCAACCGGCAGATCCGCCAGCTTCAGGCCGGTGTCGACATCCTCGTCGCCACGCCGGGCCGCCTGCTCGACCTGATCGACCAGCGCGCAATGACGCTGCGCGACGTCGAGATTCTGGTGCTGGACGAAGCCGACCAGATGCTCGATCTGGGCTTCATCCATGCGCTCAAGCGCATCCACCAGCTGGTGCCGAAGAAGCGCCAGACCCTGTTCTTCTCGGCGACCATGCCGAAGACGATCGCCGATCTGGGCGAGAGCTTCCTGACCAATCCGGTCAAGGTCTCGGTCGCACCGCCGGCGACCACCGCCGAGCGCGTCGAGCAGTATGTGACCTTCGTCAATCAGGCGGAGAAGCAGGCTCTGCTCACGCTGACGCTGAAGCGCGAGACGATCGAACGTGCGCTGGTGTTCACGCGCACCAAGCACGGCGCCGATCGCGTCGTGAAGCATCTGATGGCCGCCGGCATCGCCGCCAACGCGATCCACGGCAACAAGAGCCAGCCGCAGCGCGAGCGCGCGCTGTCCGAGTTCAAGGCCGGCCGTGCGCCGATCCTGGTCGCGACCGATATCGCCGCGCGCGGTATCGACGTGTCGGGCGTCAGCCACGTCTTCAACTTCGAAATTCCGAACGTGCCGGAACAATATGTCCACCGCATCGGCCGCACCGCGCGTGCCGGCGCGACCGGTCTCGCCGTGTCCTATGTGGCGGACGATGAGCGCCCCTACATGCGCGGCATCGAGAAATTGACCCGCGTGCGTCCGACCATCGTGCCGCTGCCAGAGAATTTCCTCGCCGAGTTGGCCAAGCTGCCCAAGCCCGCCAAGTCCGAAGAGCGTGTGGAACGTCCGCGCGGTCAGCGGCATGGCCAGGGCCAGCGTCGTCCCGACGCCGGCCGTGGCGGTGGTGAGCGCGGCGGCGAGCGTCCGGCCGGCGGCGCCCCCAAGCGTCACTTCGGCCCGCGCAAGGGCGCGCCCGGAGCGCACCGCAACGCCGTCCGCAAGACGACCGGCGGCGGTCGCTAAAATATAGGAAGGGGGAGAGGGCTAACCTCTCCCCCTTTTCATTTGTCACCCTGCACTTGTTTCAGGGTCCATCGGGCCTCCGCGCGCCCGCGCCTGTTTCACGATGGATGCTGAAACAAGTTCAGCATGACGAATGCGTGGGGTCGCGCTAACCGGCAGTAATGCCGCTCGACCCTGTCGCCCTTGCCCAGCAACTGATCGCTTGCCCCAGCGTCACGCCGGAAGATGCCGGCGCGCAGGATGTGCTGACCTATGCGCTCGAAGCCCAAGGCTTCGAGGTCCACCGTTTCACCAATGGCGGCCCACCCGACGGTCCGGTCGAAAATCTGTTCGCTATCCGGGGCCAGGGCGCCCCCTTCCTCGCCTTCGCCGGCCACAGCGACGTCGTGCCTCCAGGCGGCGGCTGGACTGCCGATGCGTTCGCGCCACGGATCGACGGCGACCTGCTCTACGGACGCGGTGCGGTAGACATGAAGGGCGCGCTCGCCGCTTTCGCGGCTGCCGCCGCGCGGACCGCCGGCCACAAGGGCACGCTCGCCTTCATCATCACCGGCGACGAGGAAGGCCCCGCCATCCATGGTACCGCCGCGATCATCGAATGGATGCAGGCCCACGACCACAAGCCCGATCTGATCCTGGTCGGCGAGCCGACATCATCGGCGCGGCTGGGCGATACCATCAAGATCGGGCGGCGCGGATCGGTCAATATGTGGATCGAGGTGCCGGGCACGCAGGGCCACGTCGCCTACCCCCATCTGGCCGACAATCCGATCCCGGCGCTGGCGCGGATCGTGGCCAAACTTTCGGCGCTCGAGCTCGATCAGGGCAATGCCTGGTTCCAGCCGTCCAATCTGGAAGTGACCGACGTCGACACCGGCAATGGCGCAACCAACGTCATTCCCGGCGCGGCGCGGGCACGGATCAATATCCGCTTCAACGATTTGCAGCGCGGGCCTGAGCTGGTCGATCGGGTCAAGGCGATCGTCGCCGGCGAGGCGCCGGGCGCGAGCGTGGTGGCGCGCATATCGGGCGAGGCGTTCCTGACGCCACCGGGCGACTTTTCGGCGCTGGTTAGCGCGGCGATCCAGGACGTGACTGGCGTCACGCCCGAATTTTCGACCACCGGCGGCACGTCCGACGCACGTTTCCTGTCAAAGCTCGCGCCGACGGTGGAGTTCGGCCTGATCAACGCGACGATGCATAAACTGGACGAAGCGGTGGCGATCCCAGACCTCCACGCGCTGACCGACATCTATGAGGGCGTTATTCGCCGCGTCTTCGCCTGAGGATCAAATAAAGCGCGCCGGAACCGCCATGGCGCGGATGCGCGTGGCGGACGGCGGCGATACGATCGCGATAGCCCGACGTGCCGAGCCAGTCGCCGATGCTGGCACGGATCAGCCCCCGCCCTTTGGCTTCCGGCCGCGGCGGCTTGCCCGTCACCACCAGCAAAACACGCACATCGTCCGCCACCGCACGCGCCAACGCCCCTTCGAGCGCCGCCTGCGCGGTCGCGAGCGTATGACCATGGAGATCGATCGTGCGATCCGGCGAGACCACGCCCTGCCGCAACCGCCGGTCCCAACCGCCGTCCAAAGTATCCGGCGGCGGTGCTTCGATCAGACGCGCGGGCTTGGGCGAGGTGGCGACGCGGGCAGCGGGCTTGCGCTTGACCAGCGGCGTCGGCGGTGCGGACAGGATTTCGGCCATATCGACCGCCTTCCCCTCCAGCGGCTTGATCGTCGCCGCGACGCGCGCCCACAGCGCGCGTTCCTCAGCGCTGAGGCGCGGCCCCGGCGGCATTGGTCTGCTGACTGATCAGCGTCGGCCTCAGTTTCTCGATCGTGCCGCGCGGCACCAGGATCAGCATCTGGCCGTGCGCCGACATGCCGCCCGCCGTGATCGCCGCGATCACGCCCGCGCCCCAATAAGTATCGATGCGGTTGGCGCCCTTGATCGCGCCGCCCGTATCCTGCGCCACCCATAGGCCGGTCACCTCAGTCCGGTCGGCGGACAGCCACAATGGTGCTCCGAGTGGGGTGAAATTGGGATCGGCGGCGACGCTGACATGGCCGATAACGGGCGCCCCCATCGCGCCCAAGGGCGCGCCGCCGGGCAGTTCGTGGAAGAAAACGACGCTCTTATTCTCCTCCATCAGCGCCTGCCGTTCGTCGGGATGGTCGGCGAGATAGGCCTTTATGCCCTGCATCGAGGTCGCATAGGTTGTGTTCGGGCCGATCAGGCCGCGGTCGCGCATCATCTTGCCGATGCCGGTATAATTATAGCCATTCTGCGTATCGTAGCCGATCCACATATAGCTGCCGTCGGGCAGATGGAGCCGGCCCGAGCCCTGGATTTCGAGGAAGAACAGCTCGACCGGATCCTGGACCCAGGCGATCTCCAGCCCCTGATTGGCGAGCGCGCCGGCGTCGATCGCGGCGCGATCATAATAAGGGCCGAATTGGCCGTCCTGCAGCCGCCCGCGTACTTTCTTGCCCGACGGAGCCCCGCCGGCGGCGACGCCGCTGTCCATTTCGACCAGATCGGGCGGGCGGCGATAGACGGGCACGTCGAAACCGGTGTCGTGCGTGCGCGACCCCTCGATCTCCGGCGCGTAATAACCGGTCGCAAAAAAAGCGCCGCTGCTGACCAGCAATGTTTCGAACTGGGTCTGGAAGAAAGCGACCGGATCGGTGTCGGCGATCGCCGCGGCGGCACAGGCGGGCGCCCAGTCGATCGGCTGGGTCAGGCCGCTGATCTCCTTGCGCTTCATCAGCGAGCGGCAGGAGGCCTTGAAGGCGTCGCGCGCGGCGCTGGCCTGATCGACCGAAAGATCGAGTGAGGAAACGGGCGGACCGGCGGACACGCCTGCTTCAACCGCGTTGCGCGGAGGCGGCGGAGGCGGCGGCACGACGATTTTGGGCGGTTGTTCGACCCGCGGCGGCGCGGCCGGTCCGTGCGGCGGGCGATGCGGGGTGGTCGAACAAGCGGCGACGAACAGCGACGCGGCGAGCGCGAATCCAACGCGAATTGAGCCTCCCCGCATGTCGGGGTCAGGCCGCTTCGTCGGTCTCTGTGAGCATCCAGTTCGGATTGGGCGACTTGACCGGACGGCTGAAGGTCCAGACGTCGTGGGTCGGTACTGCATCGGTCAGCGATCCGGCGATGACGTTGCCGTCGCGATCGCGCGTCACCGCGGCCACGTCGGCTTCGAAGCGGATGCGGATATGGGCGATGCCGTTTTCGACCTGGGCATCCTCGATCTGCGCCTGCTCGACCGAGACGAGGCGGTTGTCGAGCGTCTCGCCCGCTTCCTCGCGCTCATGGATCGCATGGGCGAAGCTGTGGGCGACTTCGGGATCGACCATCTTGTCGAGCGCATCCTGATCGCCGCGCCAATAAGCGTCGAGCACCATGCCGTAAGCAGCCTTGGCGCCCTCGACAAAGCGCACGACGTCGAACTGGGGATCGGCCGCAGCGATCGTGCGCAAACCCGCAGCGGCGCTGGCTGACGGGGTTGGTTCCTGACCGATCGTGGGCGCGGGCGCCGCTTCGGGCGTCTTCAGCGTCACACCGCGCACGATCGGCACGCTTTCGGCCTTGGCGATCGGCTGTTCGTGGCCCGTGCGCCGCCCAAGCACGCTCCACAGGCGCAGAGCGACGAAAACGAAAACGAGCGCGAGAACGATCAGCGTGGTCACCGGACCTCCCATATTGCCCCCTACATAGGGGGCACGCTTGCAATCTGCAAACAAGCTTGGACGCTTGCTAGACTCCGCGCATAGCCGCCGGGTTCCGCATTGCCCTCCCGGAGCGGGGCTGCTAGCGGCTTGCCGCCCGCGGGCGGCACAAGGGCCAGCCCGCTCCAGACATTCAGGAATGACAGACGCCATGGCCGACGACACCAGCACCGCAACGCCCGAAGGCCTTCAGCCCAACGGTGCGGACACCGCGCCCCAGATCGGCCTGATCGCGCAATATGTGAAGGATCTGTCGTTCGAGAATCCGAACGCGCCGGGCATTTACCAGCAGCAGGCGCAGCCGCAGATCGACGTCCAGTTCCACATCTCGGTCTCGCCGGTGGCGGACGATGTCCACGAAGTGGCGATGAAGATCGACGTGCGCGCGACCGGCGAAGCGGATACGACCATTTTCGCGGTCGAACTGCTCTATGCCGGCCTGTTCGGCGCGCGCAATATCGCCGCCGATCAGCTTTCGCCGTTCCTCTATGCCGAAGCGCCGCGCCTGCTCTTCCCGTTCGCGCGCCGCATCATCTCCGACGCCACCCGCGACGGCAATTTCATGCCCTTGCTGCTCGATCCGATCGATTTCGGCGCGATGTACATGCAGCAGGCACAGCAGGCGACGCAGCTGGCCGAGGGCGAAACCGCCGGCCAGGCCTGACAAATGGAATTTCGTCATCCTGGCGGACGCCAGGATCTCAGCCGGCTGGGTGCCCGCTCATCTTCTGAGATCCCGGCTTTCGCTGGGATGACGCGTTAATATGGGCCTTGCCCGTTCACTGGGGTCGGTCGGCGGCCTGACGCTCGCCAGTCGCGTGATCGCGCTCGGGCGCGACACGCTGCAGGCAACCTACATGGGCGCGAGTTTCGCGTCCGATGCCTTTTTCGTCGCCTTCCGCCTGCCCAACATGTTCCGCGCCCTGTTCGCGGAAGGCGCGTTCAACGCCGCCTTTATCCCGATGTTCAACCGCAAAGTCAGCGAAAGCGGAGAGCTCGCCATCGGCATCAGGTTTGCCGAGCAAGCGCTGGCGATCCTGTTTCCCGTGCTTGTTCTGTTTACCGTAGCGATGATCGTGGCGGCCTGGCCGATCACCATGCTCCTGTCTGGCGGTTTCCACAGCCAGCATCCGACGCATGTGCAACTCGCGTTCGCGGTTCTGCTGTCGCGAATCACAATTCCCTATCTGATGCTGATCAGCCTGGCCTCTTTGCTCGGCGGCATCCTCAATTCGCTCGACAAATTTTGGGTCAACGCCGCCGCGCCGATCCTGCTCAATATCTCGATGGTCAGCGCATTATTGTTCTTTCACGGCGCCGACCCGCTCGTCTCGGCCTGGGTGCAGGCGATCTCGGTCACGGTCGGCGGCGCCCTCCAGCTCGGCTGGCTGATGCTGGCCTGTCGCCGGGTGGGCGTCAGCATGCGTCTTCGGCGGCCGCGGCTCGATGACGATGTCCGTCGGCTGATGAAGCTGATCCTGCCCGCTGCCGTCGGCGCGGGCGCGTCGCAGATCAACCTCCTGATCTCGACTTCGCTTGCTGGCTTCGTGCTGGTGGCGGGCTCGATCTCGTCGATCAATTTCGCCGATCGTCTGAACCAGCTGCCGCTGGGCCTGATCGGCATCGGGCTCGGTACCGTGCTGCTGCCGACTGTCTCGCGCCTGCTCAGCACCGGCCGCGACGTCGAGGCGATGGAAGTCCAGAATCGCGGGATCGAGCTCGCCTTGTTCCTGACCTTGCCGGCGACTGCCGCCTTCATCTTCGCATCCGAGCCGCTGGTGCGTGGGATATTCCAGCATGGCGCCTTCAAGGCGAGCGACGTCGGACGCGTCGCGGGCGCATTAAGCGCCTTCTCGATCGGCTTGCCATCCTATGTGCTGGTAAAGGTGCTGACGCCGGGCTTTTACGCCCGATCGGATACGAGAACGCCGGTGCGCTATGCGATTATTTCGGTCGGCGTGAATATCGGCTGCAACCTCATCCTGATCCCGACGATCGGCGTGCTCGGCCCGCCGCTGGCAACCGCGATCTCGTCGACGGTCAATGTGGGGATGCTTTACCGGACGCTGGTGAAGCGCGGTCATTTGGCCGCCGATGCGCAACTGCGCCGCCGAATTCCCCGCCTGCTGCTCGCGGCGCTGGTAATGGGCGGCGTGCTCTATCTGCTCGGCCCCTATGCAGACCCTTATCTGACGCACGGATTCCTGCTGCGCGTGGGCACGCTCGCTTTGCTTTGTTCGGGTGGCGCGATCGTTTATTTTCTCGCTAGCTTCGTCACCGGCGCATTCGCTCTGGACGACATCAGGCTGCTGCTCCGCAAACGCGCCTCCACCACCTGAACGCCCGATTAAGGCACCGATCGGCCCTTGTTGCGTTTCTCCCCCGCATAGAAGTGCAAATAGGAGAGACACGATGCGTATTCTGATGATTGGTGCGGCGATGACGCTGGCTACGGCTGCTTTCGCGCAGAGCACGACGACGACCACCAGCGCGCCGGATCCGGTGACCGGCCAGACCTCGACCACCGTCGCCACCACGGGTGCCCCGGCCGCGAGTTCGACCACGGTTACCACGAGTGCCGATCCGACGATGCCGGCCGCGACCGCGACCACCACCACGACGGCCGATCCGGCCGACGTAAACACCACCACCACTGTCCAGAAGACCACGCATGATCCGGTCACTGGCACGACCAAGACCAAGACGAAGACCAAGACCAAGCCCTGGTAATCGTCGTTCGCGCCGCTGCTCTCCGGAGTGGCGGCGCTTGACCTCACAGGCGCGCTGCCCGAAGGCGCGGCGCTATGCGCATTCTTTCCGGCATCCAGCCTACCGGCAACCTCCACCTCGGCAATTATCTGGGAGCGATCCGCAATTGGGTGCGGATGCAGGAAGAAGGCGAATGCTTCTTCTTTCTCGCCGATCTCCACGCGATCAGCCAGTATCAGGATCCCGCCGAACTCGGCCGCGCGATCCGCGAAATGGCGGCGGCGCTGATCGCCTGCGGCGTCGATCCCACCCGCGCGACCCTGTTCCGCCAGCGCGACGTTCCCGCGCATAGCGAGTTGGCGTGGCTACTGAGCGGCACCGCGCGGATTGGCTGGCTCAACCGCATGACCCAGTTCAAGGACAAGACCGGCAAAAATCGCGAGGGCGCGTCGGTTGCCCTGTTCACCTACCCCGTGCTGCAGGCGGCGGACGTATTGCTGTATCAGGCGTCGCACGTGCCGGTCGGCGACGATCAGAAGCAGCATCTGGAATTGGCGCGCGACATCGCGATCAAATTCAATACCGACTATAATGTCGAGCTGTTTACCTTGCCCGAGCCGACCATTCCCGCCGCGGCGGCGCGGATCATGTCGCTGCGCGATGGGTCGGCAAAAATGTCCAAGTCCGATCCTTCGGACATGAGCCGGATCAATCTGAACGACGATCCCGATCTGATCGCGCAGAAAATTCGCAAGGCGAAGACCGATGCCGAGCCGCTGCCCGCCGATCCCAAGGATCTGGATGGGCGGCCCGAGGCGAAGAATCTCGTCACCATTTATGCCGCGCTTGCCGACGAGCCGGTCGTGGACGTGCTCGCACGCTTTGCCGGCCAGGGTTTCGGCGCGTTCAAGCCGGCTTTGGCGGAGCTGATGGTCGAAACGTTGCGTCCGATCGGCGGCCGTCTGACCGAGTTGCAGCGCGACCCGGCCGAACTCGACCGGCTGCTTGGCGTGGGCGCTGAAAAGGCCCGCGCGGTGGCCGCGCCGACGCTGGCCGGCGCCTATCGCGCGATGGGTCTTTGAGGCGGCGCACTCGCTTTGGCGCATCCCGGCAACTCATCGCTTGTGCGGAACGTTCAATCGCGGTTCAGTGACAACGGCTTAGCTTCGGCTCTGGAGCTTATACAGGACGCCTCATAATGTCTCTCCGCCGCAAGATAATCACCTTCATTGCCCCGGCCGCTTTGCTGCTCGCCGGCGGTTGCGCCGAATCGTTCAAGGCCGATGTGGCCCGCTTCCAGATGATGCCGCCGCCCGACGGCCAGACCTTCTTCGTGCAGGCGTCCGATCCGCGGCTGCAGGGCGGGATCGAATTCCAGACCTACGCCGAACTGGTAAGTTCGCGTCTCACCGCGCTCGGCTATCATCAGGGTGAACCCGGCCATGCCAGCCTGGTCGTGACGATGAATTACAACGTCGACAACGGCCATACCGAGGTTGTTACGACGCCTGGCGTCGGCCCTGCCTGGGGTTGGGGACCATATGGCAATTGGGGCGTCGGCTATCGCCGGGGCTTCGGCGGCTTGCGCGGCCCGGTCTATGGCCGCGGCTTCTATTACGGCTGGGACGATCCCTTCTGGTACAGCCCGTTCGGCGGTCCCGAGATCAACAGCTACACCTATTTCATCAGCCATCTCGACCTGAAGATCCGTCGCGCCGCCGACGGCCAGACTTTGTTCGAGGGCAAGGCGCGGGCGCGCTCGACCGATCAGTCGCTGCCGCACATCGTGCCCAACCTGGTCGATGCGATGTTCACGGGGTTTCCGGGCCGTTCGGGCGAGGATGTGCAGATCACGATCCCGCCGCCGCCCAAGGCGGGTCAGCCGGCCCAGCCGGCGACGATCCGGGACCGCAAGCGCGGCTGAGCGATTTCCAGCCGGGTGGAAACACCCGGCGAGTCGGAAATCGCGATAACCGACACCTATTCTCTCGCGGCATCAGGCCGGTTACAGCCTCCTGATGCCGCGCGAGATCACCGCTTTCTCCAATCCGCTGATCAAGCGGGTCCGTAACCTGCGCGAGAAGCGCCACCGCCGCGAGGAAGGCCTGTTCCTCGCAGAGGGCCTGCGTATCCTGGCCGAGGCGGAAGAAACCGGCGTACTGCCCGAATATCTGTTCTTCGCCGCCGACAGCGCGCAGCATCCGATCGTGCGGCGGCTGACCGCCGCGGTCGAGGCCCAAGGCGGCGAAGCGGTCGAGACCAGCCGCGATATCCTTCATAAACTCTCCGGCAAGGATAATCCCCAGGTCGTCCTCGGCGTCTATCGCCAGTTCGACACCAGCCTGTCCGCGATCGACCGCAGCGCGTCCGGCATCTGGCTGGTGGCGCAGGCGATGCGCGACCCCGGCAATCTCGGCACGATGCTGCGCACCGGCGACGCGGTCGGCGCGGGCGGGCTGATCCTGATCGACGATACGGTCGATCCCTTCTCGGTCGAGGCAGTGCGCGCGAGCATGGGCGCGCTCTTCACCCAGCGCATCGCGCAGGCGCGGTGGGACGATTTTCTGCCGTGGCTGCGGTCGGGCCCTGGCCAGCTGGTTGGATTGAGCCTGGACACGAGCGAGGATTATCGCCGGCCGAGCTACGCCGCCCCCACCTTCCTGATGGTCGGTAACGAAGCGCAAGGCTTGCCCGCCGATTATGCCGCCGCGTGCGATCTGCGCGTGAAGATCCCGATGCTGGGCAAGGCCGACAGCCTGAACGCCGCCATATCCTGCGCGGTGATGGCCTATCAGGTGCTCGGGCAGCGCCTGCCCTAAGCCTTACTTACGCACCGTATTTCTTCTCGCAGGCATCGATCACCGCCGGTGGCTGGCCGAGCTTCGTCGCAGCAGCCAGTTCGTCCATGCGCTTCTGCTTGAGCGTATCGCCATTATGCAGTCCCGCCGCGCGCAGGACCGGCGTCATCTTCGTATCGAGTTGGTCCTTGAACGCGCCATAGGCGTTGGCTGCGGCGCCGTAATTCGCGCCCTGATCGGCCAACGCCTTGCGCAGGAAATCGGTCAGCACATAGCATTGCAACATGGCGTCGACTGGTTTGGCCGGGAGCACCGGCTGCTTGATCTGCGCTGCCGGGAAGGCGGTGGCGCAGCTTGTGCGCAACGTCTGCCATTTGCCCTTGATCGTTCCGTCGAACAGAACTGGCATCCGCTTCGACACGATATTGATCTTGTCCGGATCGAACGTGTCGCCGGTCGAAGCATAGAGCATCGCGTAATGGAGGATGCGTGCCTGCGCGTCGGCGGACAGATCGCCTTTGGCGCCCGCCGCCTCGCGCTCGCTCGCGGCGGCGACCACGCCGCACGTGGCGGCCAGATCGATCGGGTTGGTCGGAAGTGCGGGTGGCTGCTGCGCACAACCCGCCAATCCCAACGACAGCGTCAGTCCGCCTGCCAAAAGTCTCTGCATGAAAATCCTCAGGATCGTTACGGTCCCGAGAGATACGCCTCAGAGGAGGATCGGTTGCCCCAAGGCCGAAACGATCTTCCCGTGACGCGGCAGCCCGGTTAGTTTCGAACATGCGCCGTTACGATCGACCATTGATCGCCGTCGCCGTCTGCCTTGCGGCACTGGCGGGCTTCGTCGACGCGCTCGGCTTTCTCAGCCTGGGCGGTTTCTTCGTCTCGTTCATGAGCGGCAACACCACCCACCTCGGCGTCGCCGTCGGATCGGGGGCGGCGCCCGCCGCGCAGCGGGCGGCGTTGCTGATCCTGTCGTTCGTGCTGGGCGCGATGGGCGGAACCCTGGTCGCTTACGCGGTGCCGCAGTGGCGCAAGCCGGCGGTACTGGGAGCGGTGACCGCCCTGCTCGGGATCGCTTCGCTATGCCACGGGCGGGGGTCGGATGCTGCCGCCCTGTTCCTGACCGCCGCCGCGATGGGCGCCGAGAACGGCACGTTCCAGCGCGACGGCGAAGTTTCGATCGGGCTGACCTATATGACGGGCACCCTCGTGCGCTTCGCGCAGCGGGCGGCGCTGGCCCTGGTCGGCGGCGAGCGCTGGGCGTGGCTGCCCCATCTGATGCTGTGGCTGGGCTTCCTGGCGGGCGTAACGGCCGGCACGCACACCTACCAACTGATCGGGCTCGACGCGCTGTGGATCGCGACCGGTGCCGCCGCGGCGCTGACCATCGCCGTGGGGATGATCATGCGCCGCCGCTGACGATCGTCCCGTCAGATGTGGATCGGTTTCCCGGTCACCGCCATCGCCGCTTCCTTGATCGCTTCCGAATGGGTCGGATGGGCGTGGCAGGTGTAGGCGATGTCCTCGCTGGTCGCGCCGAATTCCATCGCCTGCGCGGCCTGCGCGATCATCGTGCCGGCGACGCTGGCGATGCACCAGATGCCGAGCACGCGATCGCTGGCAGCGTCCGCGATCACCTTCACGAAGCCGTCGGGCTCGTGATTGGTCTTGGCGCGGCTGTTGGCGAGCATCGGGAACTTGCCGACCTTGATCGGCCCGCGCTCCTTGGCCTGCTCTTCGGTGAGGCCGACGCCGGCAATTTCGGGCCAGGTATAGACGACACTCGGGATCACATCGTGATTCACGATGCCGGTCAGGCCCGCGATATTCTCCGACACCGCAATGCCCTCATCCTCGGCCTTGTGCGCGAGCATCGGGCCTGGAACGACGTCGCCGATCGCCCAGACGCCTGGCACTTTCGTCGCGAAATCATGATCGATATCGATCTGGCCGCGCGCGTTGACCGCGAGCCCGGCCTTGTCGAGCGCGAGGCCCTCGGTATTGGCGCGGCGGCCGATCGAGACCAGCACGACGTCCGCTTCGATCGTTTCCGCGGCACCACCGGCCGAAGGCTCGACCGTCAGCACGGCGCCGTCGCCCTTGCGCTCGACCTTGGTGACCTTGGTCGACAGCTTGAACTCCATCCCCTGCTTCTTGAGGATCTTGTTCGCTTCCTTGCGGACCTCGCCGTCCATGCCGGGCAGGATCTGGTCGAGGAATTCGACCACGGTGACCCTGGCGCCGAGACGCCGCCACACCGAACCCAGCTCAAGCCCGATCACGCCGCCGCCGATCACGACCATGTGGCCCGGAACCTTGGGCAGTTCGAGCGCGCCGGTCGAATCGACCACCACCTGCTGGTCGATCTCGACGCCCGGCAGCGGGGTCACCGACGAGCCGGTGGCGATGACGATATTCTTCGCGGTCACGGTGCGGTCGCCGACCTTGACCGTGTTGGCGTTCTCGAAGCTGGCATGACCCTTGAGCCATTCGACCTTGTTCTTCTTGAACAGGAATTCGATGCCGCCGGTGAGCTGCTTGACCGCATCCATGCGCTGGGCGTGCATCGTCTCGAGATCGAGGCTCATGCTGTCGATCTTGACGCCGAGCTTGGCGAGCATGCCGCCCTTGGCGGCCTCATAGAGTTCCGACGCGTGCAGCATCGCCTTGGACGGGATGCAGCCGACGTTGAGGCAGGTGCCGCCGAGCGTTTCGCGGCTTTCCGCGCACGCGGTCTTGAGCCCCAGCTGCGCGGCGCGGATCGCGGCCACATAGCCGCCCGGACCGGAGCCGATCACCAGCACGTCGAAATCATAGTCAGCCATCAAAAACTCCGCTCGCCCCGGTCTTTTCGAGGGGCGTCATCCGAACGAATATGGGTATTCGGACTGTAAGATTACAGGTCGATGAGCAGCCGGGTCGGATCCTCGATCGCGTTCTTGAGCGCGACCAGGAAGGTCACCGCCTCGCGGCCGTCGATCAGGCGGTGATCGTAGCTGAGCGCCAGATACATCATCTGGCGGATCACGATCTGGCCGTCGCGGACGACCGGACGCTCTTCGATCCGGTGCAAGCCGAGTACGGCCGACTGCGGCGGATTGATAATCGGGGTCGACATCAGCGAGCCGAACACGCCGCCGTTGGAGATGGTGAAGGTGCCGCCCTTCATCTCGTCCATCTTGAGCGTGCCGTCCTTGGCGCGCTTGCCGAAATCGCCGATCGTTTTCTCGATCGCCGCGACCGACAAATCCTGCGCGTCGCGGATGACCGGCACGACCAGCCCGTTCGGCGCGCTGACCGCGACCGAAATGTCGGCATAATCGTGATAGACGATGTCATCGCCCTCGATCGATCCGTTAACCGACGGGATGTCGCGCAATGCCTGGCAGGCGGCCTTCACGAAGAAGCCCATGAAGCCGAGCCGAACGCCATGCTTCTTCTCGAACAGGTCTTTGTATTTGGTGCGCGCCGCGATCACCTCGGTCATGTCGACGTCGTTGAACGTCGTCAGCATGGCAGCGGTGTTCTGCGCTTCCTTGAGGCGCTTGGCGACCGTCAGGCGCAGCCGCGACATGCGCACGCGCTCTTCCTTGCGGCCTTCGCCCGACGAGACGGCGGCCGCCGGAGCCGATACGCTCGGTGCCGGCGCTGCGGCTTTGGCGACGGCGGGCTGCGTCTTGGCGGCCTCGATCACGTCATCCTTGGTGAGGCGGCCATCCTTGCCGGTGCCCTTGATCTTGCTCGGATCGACGCCGTGCTCCAGCACCGCGCGGCGGACCGACGGCGACAAAGTCTGGCCGCCGGTACCGCCTTCTTCGGCCTCGTCATGATTGCCGTAGGCGGCGGGCGTCGACTGGACGACAGGTGCCGCAGCAGGCTCCGGCGGAGCAGCGGCCTCGGCCTTGCCGACCGCCGTGCGATCCTCGACCGCGGGGGTTGCGGCAGTGGCGGCGCTGGCGCCTTCCTGGATGCGCGCGATCACCGCACCGACCTGGACCGTGTCACCCTCGCTGACGACATGCTCAGCGAGCACGCCCGCGGCGGGTGCATTGACCTCGACCGCGACCTTGTCGGTCTCGAGGCTCGCGATCGGCTCGTCGGCCCTCACGGCCTCGCCCGGCTGCTTGAGCCACTGGCCCAGGGTCGCCTCGGTGATCGATTCGCCCAGAGTCGGGACGATAACGTCGGTCGCCATTGGTCTTCCTTATGCTTTCAATGCGTGGCCCAGCGCGTCGGCGACGAGCGCCGCCTGCTGGCTGAGATGTTTCTTCATGAAGCCGGTCGCGGTCGAGGCCGAAGCCTTGCGGCCCGCATAAATCGGGCGGATCGTCTTGCCGGACGCCTTGAGCGCCTCCTCGATCAGGCATTCGACGAAGAACCAGGCGCCGTTATTTTTCGGCTCTTCCTGCGCCCAGACGACCGTCTCGAGGTTCGTCATGCGCGCGATGCGTGCAGCCAGGGCTTCCGATGGGAACGGGTAGAGCTGCTCGATCCGCACGATCGTCGTTCCGGTATCGCCGGCCGCGTCGCGTGCCTCTTCGAGGTCGTAGAAGACCTTGCCCGAGCAGAGTACCAGCCGCTTGACCTGGTCGTCGGCGGGCGCGTGCGGATCACTCAGGATACGCTTGAAATGGCTGTCGCCGAGGAATTCGTCCGCGCTCGACACCGCCGCCTTGTGCCGAAGCAGCGACTTCGGCGTCATGATGACGAGCGGCTTCCTGAACTTGCGCAGCATCTGGCGACGCAGGATGTGGAAATAATTGGCCGGCGTGGTGCAGTTGGCGACCTGAATATTATCCTCGGCGCAGAGCTGCAGATAGCGTTCGAGACGCGCCGACGAATGTTCCGGCCCCTGCCCTTCATAGCCGTGCGGCAGCAGCATCACGAGGCCGTTGGCACGCAACCACTTGGATTCGCCCGCCGCGATAAACTGGTCGATCATCACCTGTGCGCCGTTGGCGAAGTCGCCGAACTGGCCTTCCCACAGGACGAGCGTGTTGGGCGACTGGCCGGCATAGCCATATTCGAAGCCGAGCACGCCATACTCGCTGAGCGGGCTGTCGAGTATTTGAAAGCGCCGATCGAGATCGGACAGCGGGATATATTTGTGCCCGTCGGTCTGATCGACCCAAATCTGGTGGCGCTGGCTGAACGTGCCGCGGCCGACATCCTGGCCCGACAGACGGACCGGATAATTGTCGAGCAGCAGCGTTCCGAACGCGAGCGCCTCGGCGGTTGCCCAGTCGAAGCCCTGGCCGCTTTCGAACATGCCCCGCTTGGCCTCGAGCACGCGCGCCAGCGTCTTGTGAATGACGAGCCCGTCGGGAACCGTGGTGAGCTTGGCGGCGACCGTATCGAACACGTCGCGGGTCACACCGCTCGCGGCGGTGCGGCGCTCGTTGACCGCCTCGCTGGGCGCGGCAAGCCCGGCCCATTCGCCTTCGAACCAGTCGGCCTTGTTGGGCTTGTAGGCCTTGCCGGCCTCGAATTCCTCTTCGAGATGGGCGACGAAATCGCCTTCCGCCTTGTCGAGCCAGCCTGGCTCGATCTGGCCCTGCGCGATCAGGCGATCGGCATAGAGCTTCGACACGGGCGGATGCTTGCGGATCTCTTCGTACATGAGCGGCTGGGTGAAGCCCGGCTCGTCGCCTTCATTGTGGCCGAAGCGGCGATAGCACCACATGTCGATCACGACGTCGCGCTTGAAGCGCGCGCGGAATTCGGTCGCGACCTTGCAGGCGAAGGTCACCGCTTCGGGATCGTCGCCGTTGACGTGCAGGATCGGCGCCTGGACCATCTTGGCGATGTCCGAGCAATAAGGCGACGAGCGCGCGAATTGCGGGCTGGTGGTGAAGCCGACCTGGTTGTTGATCACGAAATGGACGGTGCCGCCGGTATTGTAGCCGCGCAGGCCCGAGAAGCCGAAGCATTCCATGACGATGCCCTGGCCGGCAAAGGCGGCATCGCCGTGGAGCAGGATCGGCAGCACCTTGGCGCGCTCATTATCCAGCAATTGCGTCTGCTTGGCGCGCGATTTGCCGAGCACGACCGGATCGGACGCCTCGAGGTGCGACGGGTTGGGCGCCAGCGACAGGTGGATCTTGTTGCCGTCGAATTCGCGATCGGTCGACGTGCCGAGATGATATTTGACGTCGCCCGAACCGCCGACATCCTCCGGATTGGCGGAGCCGCCGGCGAATTCGTGAAAGAGCACCCGGTAGGGCTTCTTCATGACGTTGGTCAGCACGTTGAGGCGGCCGCGATGGGCCATGCCGATCACGACCTCCTGCACGCCCGCCTGGCCGCTATATTTGAGCACGGCTTCGAGCGCGGGGATCATGCTCTCGCCGCCGTCGAGGCCGAAGCGCTTCGTCCCGACATATTTGCGGGCGAGGAATTTCTCCCACTGCTCGCCTTCGATCACCTTGGACAGGATCGCCTTCTTGCCCTCGGGCGAGAAGCTGATTTCCTTGTCCTTGCCCTCCATCCGCTCCTGGAGGAACATGCGCTCCTCCACGTCCTGGATGTGCATATATTCGAGGCCGACCTTGCCGCAGTAATTGCGGCGGAGCACGGCGATGATCTCTCGCACGGTCGCGCGCTCGAAGCCGAGCGTGCCGCCGAGGAAGATCGGCCGGTCGAGATCGGCGTCGGTGAAGCCGTGATATTCGGGATTGAGGTCTTCCGGCGTGCCCTGCTTGGTCAGGCCGAGCGGATCGAGATCGGCGAGCAGGTGGCCGCGCACGCGATAGGTGCGGATCAGGGCGGTGGCGCGGATCGAATCCAGCGCGGCGGCGGTGACGTCGGCCGCCGGGGCGACGGCGGCGGGTGCCGCAGCGGCGGGCGCGGGCTTGGCGCCTTTGGCCGGCTTGGCCTCGACCTCCATCTGGGTCGGATCGAGACCGGCGGTGAGCGCGTCGGTATCGCTCGGCGGCCAGTTGGACCGCGCCCAGCTCGGGCCCGATACGGTCGCTTCCAGCGCCTGGAAATAATTGCGCCAGTCGGGTTCGACTGACTGCGGATCGGCGCGGTATCGCTTGTACAACGCCTCCGCGAAGGAGGGGCTCACCCCCTCCAACTCGTCGAAGCCAAGTCCTTCGATGCCCATCGCACGTCCTTCATTCGATTCGCCGCCGTATCGTCACGGTCTGTCGCGGCGCACGCTCCTATCAGGTGAGCGCAACCATTTGGTTAATCAACCCTTGAGCAGCGCAGAAAGCGTCGTACCCAGCTCTGACGGGGATGCCGCAACGCGGATTCCCGCCTCTTCCATCGCCGCAATCTTGCTGTCGGCGCCGCCCTGGCCGCCCGACACGATCGCGCCGGCATGGCCCATGCGGCGGCCCGGGGGCGCGGTGCGGCCGGCGATGAAGCCGACCATCGGCTTCTTGCGGCCACGCTTGGCTTCGTCCTTCAGGAACTGGGCGGCTTCCTCTTCGGCGGAGCCGCCGATCTCGCCGATCATGATAATCGACTTGG